>JACCED010557678.1_pt1 | contig 64798 bp, 51 predicted proteins | sample 7455021 | NCBI WGS metagenome assembly JACCED01 (sample SAMN15323456, study PRJNA562643) | freshwater metagenome | isolation source: river surface water | place: USA:Blue River Watershed | collected 2017-08-19 | reverse complement strand
GTTTTTGCCGATGAGCCGGGAAGAAATGAACCAGTTGGGCTGGGACAGCTGCGACATCATCCTGGTGACCGGCGATGCTTATGTGGACCACCCCAGCTTCGGCATGGCCGTGATCGGACGCATGCTGGAAAACCAGGGCTTTCGCGTCGGCATCATCGCCCAGCCCGACTGGCAAAGCGCAGAACCGTTCAAGGCACTGGGTAAACCCAATCTGTTCTGGGGTGTGACCAGCGGAAACATGGATTCCATGATCAACCGCTACACGGCCGACCGCAAGATCCGCAGCGATGACGCCTACACCCCCGGCAATGTCGGGGGCAAGCGGCCTGATCGCGCCGCCATCGTCTACAGCCAGCGCTGCCGCGAAGCCTATCCCGAGGTCCCCATCGTCCTTGGCGGCATCGAAGGCAGCCTGCGCCGCATCGCGCACTACGACTACTGGTCTGACAAGGTGCGCCGCTCCATCGTGGTCGACAGCAAATGCGACCTGCTGCTGTACGGCAATGCCGAGCGCGCCATCGTTGAAGTGGCCCACCGCCTGGCCGCCCGCGAACCGGTGCAGCTGATCAGCGATGTGCGCGGCACCGCCTTCGTGCGCCGTGACACACCCGAGGGCTGGTTCGAAATCGACTCCACCGAGGTCGACACGCCCGGCCATGTGGAAGCCCATGTCAATCCCTACCTGATGGTCAGCGAGCAGGCCAAGGCCCAGGGCCAGAGTTGCGCCCGCGAAGACGAGGCCCAGGCGGTGGCCGATGCCCGCAACGCCGGCTCGCAGTCAGCGCCTGCCGTTGCGGCCACTTCGGTGCTGCAGTTCGTCCCCAACCCCGCCCTGCGCGGCAAGGGCAGTCACAAGGTGCCACCGCGCGATCGCAGCGTCATCCGGCTGCCCGCCTTCGAGCAGGTCAAGTCCGATCCGGTGCTCTATGCCCATGCCAACCGCGTCCTGCATCTGGAGACCAATCCAGGCAACGCCCGCGCCCTGGTGCAGGCGCACGGGGAGGGCAGCACGGCCCGCGATGTCTGGATCAATCCGCCGCCCATCCCGCTGACCACTGCCGAGATGGACCATGTGTTCGACTTGCCGTACGCCCGCAGCCCGCATCCGGTCTATGCCGACGAGAACGGCAGCCACGACCATGCCACCAAGATTCCGGCATGGGAAATGATCCGGTTCTCGGTCAACATCATGCGTGGCTGCTTTGGCGGCTGTACCTTTTGCTCGATCACCGAGCACGAAGGCCGCATCATCCAGAGCAGATCGGAAGCCTCCATCATCCGTGAGGTCGAAGACATCCGGGACAAGGTCAAAGGCTTCACCGGCATCATCTCCGACCTGGGTGGCCCCACGGCCAACATGTACCGCCTGGGCTGCAGGAGCCCCGAGATCGAGGCCGCCTGCCGCAAGCCCAGCTGCGTCTACCCCGGCATCTGCCAGAACCTGACCACCGACCACGGCCCGCTCATCAAGATCTACCGTCGTGCCCGCGCGCTCAAGGGCATCAAGAAGATCCTGATCGGCTCCGGCCTGCGCTACGACCTGGCGGTGCAGTCGCCCGAATACGTCAAGGAACTGGTGCAGCACCATGTGGGTGGCTACCTCAAGATCGCGCCCGAACACACAGAACAAGGCCCGTTGTCGAAGATGATGAAGCCGGGCATTGGCAGCTACGACCGCTTCAAGGCCCTGTTCGACAAGTACAGCGAAGAGGTCGGCAAGAAACAGTTCCTGATTCCGTACTTCATCGCCGCCCACCCGGGCACCAGTGACGAAGACATGATGAATCTGGCACTCTGGCTCAAGCGCAACGGCTTTCGTGCTGACCAGGTGCAGACCTTCTACCCCAGCCCCATGGCCACGGCCACGGCGATGTACCATACCCAGCGCAACCCCCTGCGCAAGATCACGAACGACAGCGAGAGGGTCGACATCGTCAAGGGCGAGAAACGCCGTCGCCTGCACAAGGCCTTCCTGCGCTACCACGACCCCAACAACTGGCCATTGCTGCGCGAGGCCCTCAAGGCCATGGGCCGGGCCGATCTGATCGGCAATGGCAAGCAGCATCTGATCCCGAGCTGGCAGCCACTCACCGATGGCGGCTACCAGAGTCCGCGCCGCGCCAACAGCACGCAGGCTTCTGGCAAGACGCCAGCCAGAGCCAAGGCGGTCTCAGGCGGTCCCGGCAAGCCCGTCCAGGCCCCGCGCAAGGGCACCTTGCTGACACAGCACACCGGGCTGCCGCCACGTCGCAAGGGCTGATCAGACCGGCTGCAGCGCCTCCAGCAGCTCGGTCTCGATTGCAAGCTGGGTCTTGTTCTGTTGCAGGGCCGTGCCGCATACCAGAAAGGTGTCTTCCACCCGTTCCCCCAGGGTGCTGATCTTGGCCAGCTGCAGGTTGATGCCATGACTGGCCAGTACACGGGCGATGCTGTAGAGCAGGCCGATGCGGTCGCTGGCAGAGACGGACAACAACCAGTTCTGCGCCTTGTCATCGGGGCTGAGGGTCACGCGCGGCGCCATCGGGAAACTCTTGACCCGGCGCGAGAGACGACCACGCACCGGCGCGGGCAGTGCACCCTGCGCTTCGATGGTCTGGGCCAGACCGCCTTCGACCATGGTGATCAACTCGCGGTAGTGTCCTGGCATGGTGGGCGAGACGATCTGGAAAGTGTCCAGCGCCCAGCCGTTGCGTGCCGTGTGGATTTTCGCGTCCAGGATTGAAAAACCGGCCTGGTCGAAATGGCCGCAGATGCGGGCAAACAGGTCGGGCTGGTCTGCGGCGAAGACCAGCACCTGCAGGCCTTCACCAACCGGCGACAGGCGTGCGCGCACCGTGGTGCGGGGTTCGATGCCGCCAACCCTGGCGACCACGCGGGAGAGCTGGCGTGCATGCCAGGCGATGTCATTGGCATCGTGGCGCATGAAATAGCTGACATCAAGGATGTCCCAGAGCGCTTTCTGTCCGTCATGTGGCTGCGCATAGAGGGCCAGCTTGACCAGGGCCTCGCGCTTTCGGGCCTCGACCTCGGCATTGGCGTCCGGGGCACGGCCACCGAGCACCCGCAAGGTGGATTTGTAGAGGTCCTCGAGCAGCTTGCCTTTCCAGGCATTCCACACCTTGGGACTGGTGCCGCGGATGTCTGCCACCGTCAGCAGGTACAGCGCAGTGAGCTGACGTTCATTGCCCACCCGCTGGGCAAATCGGGTAATGACTTCCGGATCGCCAAGGTCTTCCTTCTGGGCAACATGGCTCATGGTCAGGTGCTCGCCGACCAGGAACTCGATGAGCCTGGCGTCTTCGCGTGTGATCCGGTGCTGACGGCAGAAAGTTCGCACTTCGGCCATGCCCAGCTTGGAGTGGTCGCCGCCGCGCCCCTTGGCGATGTCATGGAAGAGCGCTGCCGCGTACAGCAGCCAGGGCTTGTCCCAGCCACCGGCCAGTTGCGAACAGAAGGGGTATTCGTGTGCATGCTCGGCCATGAAGAAGCGCCGCACGTTGCGCAGCACCATGAGGATGTGCTGGTCCACCGTGTAGGCGTGAAAGAGGTCATGCTGCATCTGCCCGACGATGCGCCGGAAGACCCACAGGTATCGGCCAAGCACCGATGTCTGGTTCATCAGACGCAGGGCATGGGTGACCCCTTGCGGCTGCTGCAGGATCTGCACAAAGGTGGCGCGGTTGACCGGGTCGGCGCGGAACTGGCGGTTCATGACAGCGCGGGCGTTGTAGAGGGCGCGCAGGGTACGGGCCGACAGCCCGCTCACACCGTGGGTCGACTGGTAAAGCAAAAATGTCTCGAGGATGGCGTGCGGGTGTCGCTCGTAAAGGTCGTCACTGGCCACCTCGATCAGACCGCTCTTTTCAAAAAACCGTTCGTTGAGCGGACGCAGGCTGGCCGGTGCTTCGCCGCGCGCCTGCCGCAGGTGTTCCTCAATGTTCTGCAGCAGGATCTGGTTGAGCTGGGTGACCGCCTTGGCGGCCCAGTAATACTCGCGCATCAGCTTTTCACTGGCGCGCAGGGCCAGGCGGCCCTCGGGCGTGGTGTCTGCCTGGTGTCCAAAGCTCTCGGCTACCGCCGTCTGCAGATCAAACACCAGGCGATCCTCGCGGCGCCGGGCCAGCAGGTGCAGTCGGGTGCGGATCAGGCTGAGCAGGTCTTCGTTGCGCTTGATCTGCCGCGCTTCGTGCGCTGTGGCTATGCCCTGGCGCGCCAGGGCGTCCCAGCTCTGCCCCAGTCCGGCCGCGCGGGCCACCCACATGATGATCTGCAGATCGCGCAAACCGCCGGGCGACTCCTTGCAGTTGGGCTCGAGCGCATAGGGGGTGTCTTCGAACTTGGTATGGCGCTGGCGCAATTCCAGCAGCTTGCCCTGCAGGAAGGCCAGCGGGTCCATGGCATCGGCATACTGCATCCGAAAACGCCGGAACAGCGCCTCGTGACCAGTGATCCGGCGCGCCTCCAGCAACGAAGTCTGTACCGTGATGTCAGCGGCCGACTCGGCCAGGCATTCGGACACCGTGCGCACGCTCGAGCCAATCTCCAGGCCGCAGTCCCAGCAACTGCCGATGAAGGCTTCAAGCTGGGATTTCAGGCCCGGCGTGTTATCGGCCGATTGCCCGTCGGGCAAAAGCACCAGCACATCCACATCAGAATAGGGAAAGAGCTCGCCGCGGCCGAAGCCACCCACTGCCGCCAGGCACAGGTCGGGCCCCAGCCCGGCTTGCTGCCACAACTGCACCAGCACGCCATCGACCAGCCCTGAGAGTTGCCGCAGAGCCCGTTGCAAGGCCCTCGCAGGCACTGGCCCGCTGGCGAGTGATTCGAACAGGGCTGCCTTGTCGCGGCGAAAGGCCTCACGCAGGGCGGCGGTGTCGGTCATGGGATGCGCCTGGCAATACTCAGCAGCGGGCGCTGCTGACAAAGGAGGGCAGGGGCGGACTGCCGGCCGACAGGGTCAGGACCTCGTAGCCGGTGTCGGTCACCAGGACGGTGTGCTCCCATTGGGCCGAGAGGGAATGGTCCTTGGTCACGATGGTCCAGCCGTCACCGAGTTCCTTGATCTCGCGCTTACCCGCATTGACCATGGGCTCGATGGTGAAAATCATGCCGGGCACCAGTTCCGTCAGGGTGCCGGGTTTGCCATAGTGCAGCACCTGCGGCTCTTCATGGAAGCCCTGGCCGATGCCGTGGCCACAGAACTCGCGCACGATGGAAAATCCATGCCCTTCCGCAAACTTCTGGATGGCATGGCCGATGTCGCCCAGATGCGCGCCGGGCTTGACCTGCAGGATCCCGTGCCACATGGCTTCATAGGTCAGTTGGCACAGGCGCTTGGCGGCAATCGAGCCTTCACCGACCACAAACATGCGGCTGGTATCGCCGTGCCAGCCATCCTTGATGACGGTGATGTCGACGTTCACGATGTCGCCTTTTTTGAGCGGCTTGTCGTTCGGGATGCCGTGGCAGACCTGGTGGTTGATCGAGGTGCAGATGGACTTGGGATACGGCTTGTATCCACCCGGTGCGTAATTCAGCGGGGCGGGAATGGCCTGCTGCACATCCACGATGTGGTCGTGGCAGAGCTTGTCGAGTTCATTGGTGGTCACACCCGGCTTCACAAAAGGGGTGATGTAATCCAGGACTTCGGAGGCCAGGCGGCCGGCCACGCGCATGGCGGCGACACCGGCAGCGTCTTTGATGGTGATCGTCATGGGCGTGGATTATCCCATTCGGGGCTCGGCACTAGGGTTTGCCCGGGTAAAATGCCTTCTGCGCCGGACAGCCCCAGTCAGCGGCCCCGGCAATCAGGTTTCCCTGCCCCCATCCCAAGGCCACCCCGTGACCCTGCACATCAGTTTTTTCGAAGGCGGCAACGCCCTCAGCGACTTCCGCATCCAGCAACTGTTGCCGCGTCTGGCGCAGATTTCGCCAACTATCCTGGGGTTGTCTGCCCGCTTTGTGCACTTGGTGGCCACAGAACAAGCCTTGCAGGCAGGACAGCAGCAGACCCTCACCGCATTGCTGGCTTACGGGGAGCCTTATTCGGGCCCTGTTGACGGTCCAGTCCTTGTCGTGAGCCCGCGCCTGGGTACCGTCTCGCCCTGGGCCTCCAAGGCCACGGACATCGCCCGCAACTGCGGCCTGGCCCTTCATCGGGTGGAGCGCGTGACCGAATTCCGTCTGGTGCTCAAGACAGGACTGCTGGGGGGGGCCAAGGTCTTGAGCGAGGAACTTCTGGGCCAGGTGGCTGCACTGCTGCATGACCGCATGACCGAATCGGCGCTGGCCAGCCGCGAGGAAGCCAAGGCGTTGTTCACTGCCTTGCAGGCTGCGCCCATGGCACAGGTGGATGTGCTGGGGGGCGGCCGCGAGGCCCTCGAAGCGGCCAATGCCACCTGGGGCCTGGCACTGGCCGATGACGAGATCGACTATCTGGTGAACGCTTTCCACAGCCTGCGTCGCAACCCCACCGATGTGGAGCTGATGATGTTCGCGCAGGCCAACAGCGAGCACTGTCGCCACAAAATCTTCAATGCGCAATTCACCATTGACGCGGTGGCGCAGCCGCACAGCCTGTTTGGCATGATCCGCAACACCGAAAAGCGCAACCCGCAGCATACGGTGGTGGCCTATGCCGACAACGCGTCCATCATGGAAGGCCACGGCATTGAGCGCTTTGTGGCCCGGTCAGATGCACACGGGGCACCGTATGTCAAGGAAGCCGCCCGGCACCATGTACTGATGAAGGTGGAAACCCACAACCACCCGACCGCCATTTCGCCGTTTCCAGGTGCCGCCACCGGTGCCGGTGGCGAGATCCGCGACGAGGGCGCCACCGGCCGCGGCTCCAAGCCCAAGGCCGGCCTGACGGGTTTTACCGTGTCCAAACTTTGGGGCGGCCTGAGCGACCAGCCGGGAGGCAAGCCTGAACACATGGCCAGTCCGCTGCAGATCATGACCGAGGGCCCGCTGGGCGGTGCGGCCTTCAACAACGAATTCGGCCGTCCGAACCTGACAGGCTACTTCCGCGAATACGAGCAGGTGGTGGATGGCGTGCAACGCGGCTACCACAAGCCCATCATGATCGCCGGCGGCCTGGGCCAAATCGATGCGACCCAGACCCGGAAAATCCAATTCCCTGCCGGCACCCTGCTGATCCAGCTCGGTGGCCCCGGCATGCGCATCGGCATGGGCGGCGGCGCGGCCAGTTCCATGGCCAGCGGCACCAATGCGGCAGACCTGGACTTTGATTCGGTACAGCGTGGCAATCCCGAGATCGAACGCCGTGCGCAGGAAGTCATCAACCACTGTTGGGCCCAGGGAGCGAACAACCCGATCCTCGCCATCCACGACGTGGGCGCGGGCGGTCTGTCCAACGCTTTTCCCGAACTGACGAATGACGCAGGTCGCGGGGCCCGCTTTGATCTGCGTGCCGTGCCCCTGGAGGCATCGGGCCTGGCGCCCAAGGACATCTGGTCCAACGAGAGCCAGGAACGCTATGTGATGGCCATCGCGCCCGAATCGCTGCCACAGTTCCAGTCCTTTTGCGAGCGCGAGCGCTGCCCCTTTGCAGTGGTAGGGGTCGCCACGGACGAACGCCAGTTGGTCGTGGAAGACAAGGGCAATGCATCTCCAGTCGACATGCCGATGGACGTGCTGCTGGGCAAGCCGCCCAAAATGCATCGTGATGTGCAGTCGGTGCGGCGTCAGACGACACCCATCGACCTGACCGGTCTCAGTCTGCAGGACGCGGTGATCGGTGTGCTCAGCCATCCGACGGTGGCCTCAAAACGCTTTCTGGTCACCATCGGCGACCGCACTGTGGGTGGACTGACCCACCGCGACCAGATGGTCGGCCCCTGGCAGGTCCCGGTGGCCGATGTCGCTGTGACCCTGGCCGATTACCAGGGCTTTGCCGGCGAAGCGATGGCCATGGGTGAACGTACCCCGCTGGCTTCCATCGACGCACCAGCCTCGGGCCGGATGGCGGTGGGTGAAGCGATCACCAACCTGCTGGCCGCCCCGATCGACCTGCAGCGCGTCAAGCTCTCGGCCAACTGGATGGCCGCCTGCGGCGAACCTGGTGAAGACGCGGCGCTGTACGAGACCGTCAAAACCGTGGGCATGGCGTTGTGCCCGGCGCTGGGCATCTCCATTCCGGTGGGCAAAGACAGCCTGTCGATGCGCTCCCAGTGGCAGACCGAAGGGCGCAGCCGACAGGTCACCTCGCCGGTCAGTCTGATCATCAGCGCCTTTGCCAGCATTGACGATGTGCGCGGCACACTGACACCGCAACTCAATGCCAGCGAAGCCGACACCAGCCTGGTCCTGATTGACCTGGGCAGGGGCGAGCAGCGCATGGGCGGCTCCATCCTGGAGCAGGTGCTGTGCGAAGCCGGTCGCCCCAGCCATGACGTGGTGCCCGACCTGCATGATGCACAGGACCTGATCGCGCTGGTCAAGGCGGTCAACGCCCTGCGCTCCGAGGGCCTGATCCTGGCCTACCATGACCGAAGCGATGGGGGCCTGCTGGCGGCCGCCGCCGAGATGGCGTTTGCCGGACATGTCGGCGTGGCGCTCAACGTCGACATGCTGGTCACCGAAGGCGATGGCATCAGTGACAGCCGCGCCGATGTAGGCGATGCCAAGAACTGGGCACAACAGGTCAGCGCCCGCCGCGAAGAGCTCACGCTCAAGGCCCTGTTCAACGAAGAACTGGGCGTGCTGCTGCAGATCCGCACGGCCCAGCGCGACGCCGTCATGGCGGTGCTGCGCGAACATGGCCTGTACAAACACAGCCACATCGTGGGCAAGACCCGCCCGACCACCTCCAGCATCGCCAAAGGGCAGGGCGAGCTGGCCGTCTGGCGCGACACGAGGGAAGTCTTCAGTGCCAGGCTGGCCGACCTGCACCAGGTCTGGGACAGCGTGAGCTGGAAAATTTGCCAGCAGCGGGACAACCCCGCCTGTGCTGACGCGGAGCATGCTGCAGCGGGGCAACCCGAGGACCCGGGCATGCACGTGGCCCTGTCCTTTGACCCGAGCGAGGATGTGGCTGCCCCATTTCTGAACCTCTCTCACCCCAGGGTCGCCATCCTGCGCGAGCAGGGGGTGAACTCGCATGTGGAAATGGCCTACGCCTTCACCGCGGCGGGATTCGAGGCGCACGACGTGCACATGACCGACCTGCAAAGTGGTCGTGCCCGCCTGCGGGATTTCCAGGGAGTGGTGGCGTGCGGTGGCTTCAGCTACGGCGATACCCTTGGCGCCGGTATTGGCTGGGCACGTTCCATCACCTTCAACCCGCTTCTGGCCGAACAGTTCAAGACCTTTTTCGCGCGTTCCGACACGTTCGGCTTGGGCGTCTGCAATGGCTGCCAGATGTTTGCCGAACTGGCAGACACCATTCCGGGCGCCCACGCCTGGCCACGCTTTACCACCAACCGCAGCGAACGCTTTGAGGCGCGCCTGTCCATGGTCGAGGTGCTCGATTCGCCCAGCCTCTTCCTGCAAGGCATGGCGGGTAGCCGGCTGCCGATCGCAGTTGCCCACGGGGAAGGTTTTGCCAACTTCGGGCAGCGAGGGGACCCGGCGCAGGTGATCGCCGCCATGCGCTATGTGGACAACACCGGAGGGCCCACCGAGCGGTACCCCTTCAACCCGAATGGCAGCCCGGGCGGGCTGACCGCGGTGACGACCCGCGACGGCCGATTCACTGCCATGATGCCCCACCCCGAGCGGGTCTTCCGCAACATCCAGATGAGCTGGACCCACGGCAGCAAGAGCGAGCTGAGCCCCTGGATGCGGATCTGGCGCAATGCGCGCAAGTGGGTGGGATGAGCCCTCAGTGCATGCCCTGAACAGGGCGCGTCCTGTAGAACTTGACCGGTGATTCAGGCACGGCGTTGAGCACGCTGCGCTTGATCTTGCCGACCACGTGCATTTCGCAGGGCTTGCAGTCGAAACGCAAGGTGAGCTTTTCCTTGCCGTTGATGAGCTGCATCGGTTCGGCTTTCACGGTGCCCTGCACACCCGTCACCCCCTTGGCCTGCTTGGGGCACAGGCTGAGGCTGAACCGCACGCAGTGCTTGGTGATCATCAGGCTGACTTCGCCTTCTTCTTCCTGTGCTTCGTAGGCGGCAGCGATGACCTTGACGCCGTGCCTGGCATAGAAGTCGCGGGCCTTGTCGTTGAAGACGTTGGCCAGGTAAGTCAGGGTGTCTTCCGGATAGGGCGAGGGTGGCTGCACGGGCTGGGCCCGTGGCAAGCGCTCCAGACCGATGGTGCGTGAGGCTTCGAGGGCAGCCACCGCTTCGCGGCGCAGGGCATTGAGCTGTGAGGGCGGGACGAACCAGGGCCGGGGCAAATCCAGCTGCACCTGCAGCGGTTCAAAAATGGTTTCGCCCAGTTTGGCGAGCTGCTGCTCCAGCCTGGCTCTCGCGCCTTCGGATGCCATGGGGGCCTGCCAGGACAGGCGCAGCTGCGCCTGTCCGGTGTATCCGGCCTCATCGGTCAGGCTCAGCTGCAGGCCGTCAGATGTTTCTTCGAGCTTCATCCACACGCCGATGCGTCGCTCGGCAGACTTTTTCTCCAGCGTGCGCACCCAGCTCATGTCGCGGTTGCGGTTGACCTGCACGCCCTTGCGCAGATGCTTGAACCCGTCCATCGGATCCTTGGGCCAGAGCTTCCAGTGGCCCTTTTGAGCGGCAGGTTCGGCGCGGTTGATCTGCAGGCCGACCAGTTCCTTGTGCAGGTCGTAGTAGCACAGGCCGTCGCCGTTGTGCAGCACGGCGGCGGGCTCGTCGGTGCTGATTTCCAGATGGTCGGGCGCCACGCGCGTGACCCAGCCGATGGGCTGCCCGGGGTTCTTGGGGGTGTCAAAGGCGCCGATGTCTTCCTTGCGGCCCTGCACAAAGTAGTCGGTGAACTCGCGGTTGAAGTTCTGGTTCGGGTCGGGTGTGAAACTGAAAGTGGCCTGGCCATGGGAAGCGGGGGCCAGTTCGGGCCGTTCGCTCAGGATTTCATCGAACAGGCGCCGGTAATGGGCCGTGATGTTCTTCACATAGGCCATGTCCTTGTAGCGCCCCTCGATCTTGAAGCTGCGGCAACCGGCGTCGATGAGTTGGCGCAGGTTATCGCTCTGGTTGTTGTCCTTCATCGACAGCACATGTTTGTCGTGGGCCACGATGCGGCCCTGGCTGTCCTTGACCTCGTAGGGCAGGCGGCAGGCCTGCGAGCAGTCGCCGCGGTTGGCGCTGCGGCCGGTGTGGGCATGGCTGATGAAGCACTGTCCGCTGTAGGCCACGCACAGCGCGCCATGGATGAAGAACTCCAGGATGGTGCGGTCGCTGTCGATCACATCGCGGATGGCGGCGATCTGCGGCAGCGTCAGCTCGCGTGCCAGCACGATCTGGCTCAGGCCTGCGTCCTGCAGAAATTTGGCTTTTTCGGGGGTGCGGATGTCGGTCTGGGTGCTGGCGTGCAGCTGGATGGGCGGCAGGTCGATTTCCAGCAGCCCCATGTCCTGGATGATCAGGGCATCGACGCCCGCGTCATGCAGCTGCCAGGCCAGCTTGCGTGCGGGTTCGAGCTCGTCGTCGCGCAGGATGGTGTTGAGCGTGACGAAGATGCGGCTGTGAAAACGATGCGCATGTTTGACCAGCCGGGCGATCTCCTGCACGCTGTTGTCGGCCGTGGAGCGGGCCCCGAACGAGGGACCGCCGATGTAGACCGCGTCGGCGCCATGCTGGATGGCCTCGATGCCGATGTCGGCGGTGCGGGCGGGGGAAAGCAGTTCGAGCTGGTGGGCAAGCATGGACAGGATTATCCCAAGAAGCAAAAACGCGGCACAGGGCCGCGTTCGCATGGGGTGGGACCCCGCTTACTGGATCTTGGCCTTGCCGCGAAGGTCTTCCTGGAACTTGCCCATCTTCTGCTGCTGCAGTTGCTGGGCGATCTGGGGCTTGACCTCTTCGAGCTTGGGCAGTTGGGCGTCGCGCACATCATCGACACGGATGATGTGCCAGCCGAACTGGCTCTTGACCGGGGCGTCGGCCATCTCACCCTTGCCCAGCTTGACCATGGCGTTGGAGAACTCGGCCACATAACTCCCAGCACTGGCCCAGTCGAGGTCGCCACCATTGGCGCCGGAGCCCGGGTCCTTGGAATTCTTCTTGGCCAGATCCTCGAACTTGCCGCCTTTTTTGATCTCGGCGATCAGGGCCTTGGCTTGGTCTTCGCTTTCGACCAGGATGTGGCGTGTGCGGTATTCCTTGCCGCCGTTTTCCTTGACGAACTTGTCGTACTCAGCCTGAATTTCGGCATCCGTGACCGGGTTCTTCTTTTGGAAGTCGGCGAAGAGTTCCCGGATCAGGATGGTCTGACGGGCCAGCTCCAGCTGGTTTTTGTAGTCTTCGCTGGCATCCAGGCCGCGCTTGCGAGCTTCCTGCATGAAGATCTCGCGGGCAACCACTTCGTCCTTGAGTTGGGCCAGCATGTCCTGGTTGACGGGACGCCCGGATTTTTCAATCTGTGCCTTGAGGGCGTTCAGACGGGCGGTGGGCACGGGCTTGCCGTTGACGACGGCGATGTTCTGGGCCAAGGCCGGTCCGGCCAGCAGGGCCACCAGGGCGGCGACCAGCATCTGCTTTTTCATGTTCAATATCCTCGAAAGTGGGAAAAAAGCTGCAAATGGGCGGGCGCGGCGCGCTGCCCCGGTTCAGATCAGCTCGATGGCCAAGGCATGCAGGCCCTGGTCGATGAAATCTTGCAGCGCATCATACACAAGGCGATGGCGCTGAACCCGGCCAATACCGGTAAACAAGGGTGAGGCAACGCGCACTCGGATGTGGCTGCCTTGCCCACTTGGGCTGGCGCCGGCATGGCCGGCATGCAGGGCACTTTCGTCGATCACTTCCAGCGCCGTGGGGCGCAGGCGTTCCGTCAGTCGTTCGTGAATGCGTCGGGCGGTGTCCATCGTCAGTCTTCCTTGGGCAAATGGCGCGAGACATACAGCCCCTGACCAAGAATGAACACCAGCGGAAAAACGTAGCCCCAGATCTTGAAGTCCACCCAGGCATCGGTGCTGAAGTAGGCGGCCACATAGGCATTGATGCTGGCCATGAAGAGGCAATAGAGCACCCACGACACATTCAGACGATGCCACACCGCAGGTGGCAGCTTGAGTTGCTGGCCCAGCAGACTCTGCAGGGCATTCTTGCGGAAGAAGCCGTGAGCCACCGCCAGCGCGATCGCCAGGCCGCTGTAAAGGATGGTCGGCTTCCATTTGATGAACCGCTCGTCATGCAGGCCCAGGGTCAGGGCGCCAAAGCCAAGGACCAGCGCCAGGGTAATCTTGTGCATGGTCTGCAATCTTCCCTCCATGCGACGAATCAGCAACATCTGCAGCACTGTGGCGCCCATCAGGATGCCGGTAGCCATATAGATGTCGCCCATCTTGTAGGCGATAAAAAACAGCAGGATGGGAAAAAAATCGATCAGGAATTTCATGCGGGCAGGGCCGTGCGGGTTCACAGTGGCTCGAAGTCTAGCGAAGCAGAATTCATGCAGTAACGCAAGCCGGTGGGTGCCGGGCCATCCTCGAAGACATGACCCAGGTGTGCGCCGCAACGGGCGCAGAGGGTTTCCACCCGCACCATGCCATGGCTGCGGTCGACCCGCTCTTCGATGGCTTCGGGGTTGGCCGCGCGCGAAAAGCTGGGCCAGCCGCAGCCGGCGTCGAACTTGGTGTCCGATCGGAACAGCTCGGCGTCGCAACAGATGCAGCGGTAGACACCCGTTGCCCAGTGGTCTTCGTACCGGCCCGTGAATGGCCGTTCGGTGGCCGCCTGCCGGGTAACGGCAAAGGCCGGCGGTTCGGCATTTTTTGTGGCCAGGAGTTCACGCCATGCGGCTTCGGTCTTGCTGATTTTGTCCATGGCAGTCCTCAGGATGAGCAGCTGATCTCCAGCTGCCCTGCCCACTCGGGAGGGAAACCCGCGCAGGCATCGGATTCTGGATGTTCGTCAAACGGCATGCGCAGCAGCAGGGCCAGCCGTTCCACCTCACTGTAATCGCCTTCACGGGCCTGGCGGATGGCGGTTTCGGCCAGATGGTTGCGCAGCACGTACTTGGGATTGGTGGCCAGCATGGCCTGCCCAAGCGCTGCAGGGTCGGCGCCGGCCACCCGCCCGAGGTACCTCGCACGCCAGGCCTGCCAGCCCGCTTCGTCGAGAAACAGGTCGGCCACGGCCTGCCAGGCCAGCATGCCAGCACCGTCTGGAAGGCCTGCGGCCATGGCCTGGCTCAGGCGGCGCCAAAAGATCGTGTAATCGACCCGTTCACTGGCCAACAACTGCAACAGGTCTTCGACCAGCGCCCAGTCTGCCTCGCGCAGGTGTTCGGTTGCCAACTTGCCGGTGAGACCGAGCTTGGCACGCATGGCATCGCCCAGTGCACGGGGAAAGGCGAGCTTGTAGCCCTCCAGCACCTGCACCGTCAGCTCCTGGTCGCCAATCAAGGGCAGCAGCGCCTGGCCCAGGCAATAGAGGTTCCAGTAGGCGATGTTGGGCTGGCGTGCATAGGCGTAGCGGCCATGGCTGTCTGAATGATTGCAGATGTGTCCGGGATCAAAGCCATCCAGGAACTGGAAGGGGCCGTAATCGATGGTCAGACCCAACAGGCTCATGTTGTCGGTGTTCATGACGCCATGGCAAAAACCCACCGCCTGCCATTGCGCCAGCAAGCGTGCGGTGCGCTGCTGTACTTCGTCGAGCAGACCTGCATAGACATTGCCCTGCCAGTCCATGGCCCGCTCGCGGGCCTGCGGGAGGTGACAAGCAATGGCATGGTCAGCCAGGTCACGCAGGGCGTCAAGTTGGTCGCGCGCCGAAAAATGTTCGAAGTGGCCAAAACGCAAGAAGCTCGGGGCCACGCGCGTGACAATGGCCGCCGTCTCCATCTCCTCGCGCATGACCGGCTGGGGTGAGGCCACCAGGCACAGCGCCCGGGTGGTCGGGATGCCCAGGCCGTGCATGGCCTCGCTGCACAGGTATTCACGCACCGATGAACGCAAGACCGCACGGCCATCGCCCATGCGCGAATACGGGGTGCGACCGGCGCCCTTGAGCTGGATTTCCTGCGGTCCGCAGGCCGAGTCCGCTTCGCCCAGCCAGAGGGCGCGACCGTCGCCCAGCTGGCCGGCCCAGACCCCAAACTGGTGCCCACTGTAGACGGTGGCCAACGGCTGGCTGCCGGGCAGCAGGTCGTTGCCCGCAAAAGCCGTCAGATGCTCCTCGAGCAGTTGCAGTGGCCAGCCCAGTTCTTCGAGCAGCGCCAGGTTGCGGGCAGCCCAGACGGGCTCACTCACGGCAGTGGGGGGCAGGGGAGTGAAGAAGCGGGGACCGAGCTGCAGCAGACGGTGCGTCCAGTTCAGCGGACCGGCGGGCTTTGACATGTCCGCATTGTCTCCTCAGTCCCATTCGCCTGTGCCGCTACGGGTTTCTCAGGGGTGTAAAAAAAGCACGGTCGTGCACAATGGCCGCCTGGCTTTTCAATACCAGACAGGAGAATTTCATGCTCGGACAAATGCAGCAGCAACCTCTGCTCATTTCTTCCCTCATCGATTTTGCCGAGCGCCACCATGGCGACGGCGAGGTGGTCTCTCGCCGTGTGGAAGGTGATATCCACCGCTGCACCTGGTCCGACGTGTCGCGCCGCGCGCGGCAGGTGGCGAACGCACTCGATGGCCTGAAGCTGCCCGCCGGGGCCAGGGTGGCCACCCTCGCCTGGAACGGCTACCGCCATCTGGAGCTGTACTTCGGGGTGAGTGGCTCCGGGCGCGTGCTGCACACCCTCAACCCGCGCCTGCACCCGGACCAGATCGTCTGGATCGCCAACCACGCCGAAGACCAGGTCCTCTGCTTTGACATGACATTCCTGCCCATCGTGCAGGCGGTGCATGCCCGTTGCAGCACCGTCAAACAATGGGTGGCACTGTGCGATGCGGACAAAATGCCCGCCGACAGCGGCATCCCCGGACTGCTCAGTTATGAAGCCTGGATCGGCGGGCAAACCGATCGCTACCACTGGCCCAGCTTCGACGAAAACACGGCATCGAGCATGTGCTACACCAGTGGCACCACGGGCAACCCCAAGGCAGCGCTCTACAGCCACCGATCGACCATCCTGCACGCCTATGCAGCGTCGCTGCCCGATTCCATGAGCATCTCTGCACGCGATGCCATCCTGCCCGTGGTGCCCATGTTCCACGTCAATGCTTGGGGCATCCCGTACGCTGCCGCCCTGACCGGCGCCAAGCTGGTCTTCCCCGGTGGCGCACTCGATGGCAAGTCGGTCTATGAGCTGATCGAGTCCGAAGGCGTGACCTTTGCGGCCGGTGTGCCCACCGTCTGGCAGATGCTGCTGGGCCACATGAAGCCTGCGGGCCTGAAGTTCAGCACCCTCAACCGGACGGTGATTGGCGGTTCGGCATGCCCGCCAGCCATGATCGACGCCTTCCGTGAGTACTATGGTGTGGACGTGCTCCATGCCTGGGGCATGACTGAACTGAGCCCCCTGGGCACGGTGTGCACGCTCAAGAACAAGCACCTCAAGCTGCCGCCCGGCGAGCAAATGAAAATCCGCATGAAACAGGGCAGATGCATATACGGCATCGACATGAAGATCGTCGACAGCGAAGGCCAGGTCCTGCCGCACGACGGCAAGGCTGCTGGTGACCTGCTGGTCAAGGGCCCCTGGGTGATTGCCGGCTACTACAAGCCCGAGGGTGCCAGCCCCCTGGTTGACGGCTGGTTCCCCACGGGCGATGTGGCCACCATCGACTCCGACGGCTTCATGCAGATCACCGACCGCAGCAAAGACGTCATCAAGTCTGGCGGCGAATGGATCAGTTCGATCGATGTCGAGAACATCGCCATGGCCCATCCCGCAGTGGCCATGGCCGCCTGCATCGGGGTGCACCACCCCAAGTGGGATGAGCGCCCGATCGTGTGCGTGGTCAGGAAAACCGGCGCAGAAGTTTCCCGCGAGCAATTGCTGGCTTTCTACGAAGGCAAGACTGCCAAGTGGCAGATCCCCGACGACGTCGTTTTTGTCGACGCAATACCCTTGGGCGCGACAGGAAAAATGCTCAAGACGAAACTCCGTGAACAGCTCAAAGGCTATGTGCTGCCAGGCCTCTGATCTGTCGAAGAACGGCGCCGTTCAAGGCCACTTGACCGGCGTCAGTCGCAAGAGTGATATGCGCTAAGGGCAAACCCCGAGCAACCTTGCTTGCAAAAAAGTTACGCTGATACCACCACCCACCAACCTGCAGGAGACAACTCATGAAAACCACTTTCCGGATGATCACGATTGCCGCACTGGCCACCTGTGCCACAGGCGCGTTCGCGCAAAAGGGCGAAACCGTCAAGATTGCGCACATCGATCCGCTTTCGGGCCTGATGGCGCCGGTGGGCAGCAACCAGCTCAAGAGCTTCCAGTTTTTTGCCGAAAAATTCAGCGGGGCCAACAACCCTGCAGGGGTCAAGTTTGAGGTGGTGTCGTTTGACAACAAGCTCAGCCCCGCCGAAAGCCTCAACGCCCTGAAAGCCGCCATGGACCAGGGTGTGCGCTACATCGCGCAGGGCAACGGTTCCTCCGTGGCTGGCGCACTGCTTGACGCCATCAACAAGCACAACGAGCGCAACCCCGGCAAGGAAGTCATCTTCCTGAACTACGCAGCTGTTGATCCCGACTTCACCAACAGCAAGTGCAGCTACTGGCACTTCCGTTTTGATGCCGACACCTCCATGAAGATGGAAGCCATGACCACCTTCATGAAGGACCAGAAGGACATCCAGAAGGTCTACCTGCTCAACCAGAACTATTCGCACGGTCACCAGGTCGTCAAGTTCGCCAAGGAAAACCTGGCACGCAAGCGCCCCGACATTCAGATCGTCGGTGAAGACCTGCACCCGCTGGCCCAGGTGCGCGACTTCTCCCCCTACATCGCCAAGATCAAGGCCTCGGGTGCCGACACCGTGATCACCGGCAACTGGGGCTCCGACCTGGCCCTGCTCGTCAAGGCCGCCAACGAGGCGGGTTACAACGGCAAGTTCTACACCTACTACACCGGCGTCACAGGCACGCCCACCGCTCTGGGTCAGGGCGGTGCCGGTCGGGTCTACCAGATCGCCTACAACCACTACAACATGGGTGGTGACATGGGCAAGTGGATGGGCGAGTTCAAGCAGAAGTTCAATGACGACTTCTATACCGCTTCGGTTGTCTCCATCTACAGGGCCCTGGGTGAGTCCATGGCCAAGGCCAAATCCACCGACCCGGTGAAGGTCGCCGCTGCGTTGTCCGGTCTGAAGTACAAGAGCTACCACGGCGATGTGGAAATGCGCAAGACCGACCACCAACTCCAGCAGCCGCTGTGGATGACGGTCTGGCAAAAAGCCGACAAGAAGTTCCCCTACAGCCCGGAGAACACCGGCATGACGCTGGCACCCATCAAGGAGTTCCCGTCCTACATCTCCAGCACCCCCACCAGCTGCCAGATGAAGCGACCCAGCTGATTCTGACGCCTGCTGGCACCATCGGGCCCGATGACACCTTCGTTGTCGGGCCCTTTTCCTGAATTCGACAGTCTCCGCTGTTCCTTTCGTGCAGTACCGGCCGCCAGGCCAGGAAGGTCCTCCCGATGGAGTTTTTCATCATCTCCATGCTCAACGGTCTGAGCTACGGGCTGCTGCTCTTCATGCTCAGTTCCGGCCTGACCCTGATTTTCTCGATGATGGGCGTGCTCAACTTCGCCCATGCCAGCTTCTACATGATCGGTGCCTATTTTGGCTACACGCTCAGCGGCATCATCGGTTTCTGGCCTGCCCTCATCCTGTCGCCCCTGCTGGTGGGGGCCTGTGGCGCACTCTTTGAGCGCCTGAGCCTGCGCAAGGTCCACCCCTACGGCCATGTCCCCGAACTGCTGGTCACCTTCGGCCTGTCCTATGTGGCCCTGGAACTGGTCCAGCTGGCCTGGGGCCGTGTGGCGGTTGATTTCCCGCCACCCGAAGTCCTGCGGGGCTCGGCCTTCACCCTGATCAACCACAGCACCGAGGGCCTGCGCATGGTCTGGGGAGCGGCACCTGCCGAAATGTGTTCGGCGGCCGATCCGGCGGTGCGCGTGGTCTGCTCGCGCTTCCCGGCCACCCGGGCGTTCATGATGCTGGTGGCCCTGTTCATGCTGCTGTCCCTGTGGCTGCTGCTCACCCGCACCCGCATCGGGCTGGTGATCCAGGCGGCCCTGACCCACCCTGAAATGGTTGAAGCCCTGGGCCACAACGTGCCTCGCGTGTTCATGCTCGTCTTTGGTGCCGGCACCGGCCTGGCCGGCCTGGCTGGCGTCATTGGCGGCAGCACCTTCGTGACCGAGCCCGCCATGGCCGCGACCGTCGGTTCGGTGATCTTCGTCGTCGTGGTGGTCGGCGGCATGGGCTCCCTGGGCGGGGCCTTTCTGGCCTCGCTGCTGATCGGCCTGCTGCAGACCTTCGCGGTGGCCATCGACTACTCCTTCCTGACCCTGGCCCGCGACATGGGCTGGCAACTCTCTTCGGCAGCCCAGAACAACACCTTTGCCAAACTCACCGTGTCCCAGGTGGCGCCGATCCTGCCCTACCTGCTGCTGGTGCTGATCCTGATCTTCCGACCCAAAGGCCTGCTGGGCACGAGGGAGGGCTGAAGCATGGCCAACGTCTACAAGTTCAAACCCTACAACGTCGGCCGCTGGGTCATATGGAGCCTGTTCGCCCTGGTGCTCCTGTTGGCCCCGATGCTGTTCACCAGCAACCTGTCGCACACCATGCTGGCCCAGATGGGCATCGCCATCATCGCCTGCCTGTCCTACAACATGCTCCTGGGGCAGGGCGGCATGCTCAGCTTCGGCCATGCGGTCTACACCGGCCTGGGTTCCTACATGGCCATCCATGCGCTCAATGCCGTCAGCGGTGGAACACTGAACATCCCGGTCAGCCTGCTGCCCATCATCGGCGGGTTGGCGGGCATGGGCTTTGCGATCCTGCTCGGCTGGGTCACGACCCGCAAGTCGGGGACCCCGTTTGCCATGATCACGCTGGGCGTGGCCGAACTGGTCTTTGCCATGTCGCTGATGTTCTCCGAGTTCTTTGGTGGCGAAGCCGGCGTTTCGGGCAACCGCGTCGCCGGACAGCCGTTTTTCGGCATCACCTACGGACCCCAGGTGCAGGTCTACTACCTGATCGCGGTCTACACCTTCGTTTGTGTGGCTGCCATGTACGCCTTCACCCAGACGCCGCTGGGCCGCATCCTGAACGCAGTGCGAGACAACCCCGAACGGGTCGAGTTCATCGGCTACAACACGCAGCGGGTGCGCTACATGGCCTTCATCATCTCGGGATTTTTCGCCGGGATTGCCGGGGGGCTGGGGGCACTCAATTTCGAGATCGTGACAGCCGAGGTCGTCGGCGCACACCGCTCGGGCGCCTACCTGCTGTTCACCTTCCTCGGCGGAGCGACCTTCTTCTTCGGTCCGATCATCGGTGCGGTGCTGATGATCATCGCCTTTGTCCTGCTCTCGGAGCTGACCAAGGCCTGGCTGCTCTACCTGGGCCTGGTGTTCCTGTTCATGGTGATGTATGCACCTGGCGGCATTGCCAGTCTGATCATGATGAACCTGCGCGTGGCCAAGTTCGGCAAGCTGCGCCAGATCTGGACCAGCTACCTGGGCCTGGGCATGACCGCCATCGTCATGCTTGTCGGCGCTGGCGCCATGATCGAGATGGTCTACCACCTCCAGCTCAATTCGGCACTGGGGGATATTGTGCGTTTCATGGGCGTGCCGCTCAATGCCAAGGGCGTCGACACCTGGGTGGGCGCCACCTTCGTGTTGCTGACCGGACTGGGGCTGTTCGAACTCGCCCGGCGACAATACGTTCGCGAGTGGGGCACCATCCAGGAAGAAATTGAAAAGGAAATCAAGCGCAGGGAGACCGCAGTATGAGCACCTACGCACTTGAACTCAAGGACGTTCGCAAGAGCTTCGGCAAGACCGAAATCATCCGTGGCGTCAACCTGTCCGTGCACAAGGGCGAGCGCGTGGCGGTGATCGGCCCCAATGGTGCCGGCAAGTCCACGCTGTTCAACCTGATCAGCGGACGCTTTGGCCTGAGCAGCGGGGAAATCCTGCTGGCCGGCCAGCGCGTCGACGGCAAAAAGCCCTTCGAAATCAACCGGATGGGCCTGTCGCGCAGCTTCCAGATCACCAACATCTTTCCCAAGCTCAGTGTCTTCGAAAACCTGCGCTGTGGCGTGCTTTGGAGTCTGGGTTACAAGTACACCTTCTTCAAATTCCTCTCGGGCCTCAAGGACGCCAACGAGCGTGCCGATGAATTGATGGAAATGATCGGGCTCGAGAAAAAGCGTGACACCTTGGCCATGAACCTGACCTATGCCGAGCAGCGTGCGCTCGAGATCGGCATCACGATCGCCGGCGGTGCCGAGGTGATTTTGCTGGATGAACCCACGGCAGGCATGAGCAAGAGCGAGACCGCGCGTTTCATCTCGCTCATCCGCAAGGTCACCGAGGGCAAGACGCTGCTCACCGTGGAACACGACATGGGGGTGGTGTTTGGCCTGGCCGACCGGATCGCGGTGGTGGTCTACGGAGAGGTTCTGGCATTCGACACCCCCGAATCGGTGCGCTCCAATGCCAAGGTGCAGGAGGCCTACCTGGGCTCCTCGGTGGCCGATTCTCAGGCAGGGGGACATTGACATGCTGGACGTTGAAAACCTGCACGCCTGGTACGGCAAGAGCCATGTTCTGCATGGCGTGAACATGCGGGTACAGCAGGGCGAAATCGTGGCCCTGCTCGGTCGAAACGGTTCTGGCCGCTCGACCACCGCCAAGGCCATCATGGGCCTGGTCGATTGCCAGGGCAAGGTGGACTGGAAAGGCAAGGACATCCAGGGCAGGAAAGCCTACGAGGTCGCCCACCTGGGTCTGGGCTACGTGCCAGAAAACCGCGACATCTTCCCCAAGCTCACGGTGCACCAGAACCTGCTGCTGGGCCAGAAGGGCTCAGGCAAAGGCTCGCGCTGGTCTTTCGATGACATGTACGCCCTGTTTCCGCGCCTCAAGGAGCGCGAGCATACCGAAGCCGGCGTACTTTCGGGTGGCGAACAGCAGATGCTCACGCTGTGCCGGACACTGATGGGTGACCCGGACCTGATCATCATCGACGAACCGACCGAGGGTCTGGCCCCGAAAATTGTCGAATTGGTTGGCGAGTACCTCAAGGAGCTCAAAAACCGTGGCATTTCGGTGCTGCTGATCGAACAGAAGCTCACCATCGCCATGAACATCTCCGACCGTGCGCTGGTGATGGGCCACGGCTCCATTGTCTTTGACGGCACGCCTGAGGAATTGCGTGCCAACAACTACATCCGCAAGGAGTGGCTCGAGGTCTGACCTCGGGTCACCTGAGAGACCCATCGAGGGTTTTCCCTGCCCGCCCACGTCACAAGCCATGTGTTAGAAACGAACGGTCGTTCTATTTCATAGTCGGTCGGCCAGACACCCGTCGGGTCCCAAATTCTTTTGTTTAGCAAAGGTGCAGCATGACAGCAGAATACAAAGTCCACGGTGACGTGGCGGTCATCACCCTGATGAACCCGCCCGTCAACGGTTTGGGTCTGTCCACCCGCATCGGCATCACCGCCGGGCTGGAACAGGCCAACATCGACCCCGCCGTCAAGGCCATCGTGATCACCGGTGCCGGCAAGGCATTTTCGGGCGGCGCCGACATCAAGGAATTCGGATCACCCAAGGCCATTCAGGAACCGAACCTGCTTTCGGTGATCCGGGCCTGTGAGAATTCGCACAAGCCGGTGGTGGCCGCAGTCCACAGCGTGGCCATGGGCGGGGGGCTTGAACTGGCCCTCGGTTGTCATTACCGCATCGCCGCGCCGGGCGCTGGCATCGCGCTGCCAGAGGTCAAACTGGGCCTGATCCCGGGGGCAGGCGGTACCCAGCGGCTGCCGCGCGTGATCGGCGTCGAGGCGGCCACCAACATGATCGTCAGCGGCGAAACCATCCAGGCCGAGATGCTGGCCATGCTGCCGGGACAGAAACTGTGGGACGCCATGGCCCAGTCCCCCGAGAGCCTGATGGAAGAAGCCCAGGCCCTGGCGCGCAAAGTGGCGGCGGCCCATGCCGATGGCAGCCCGCTGCCCCTGGTGCGCCATCTGCCCTGCAAGCACCCGCAGGGCGATGCGTACTTCCAGTTCGCCCGCAACATGGTCAAGGGCACAGCAAAGAATCTGCCCGCACCGGTCAAGTGTGTGGACGCGGTGGAAGCGGCCACCCGCATGAAGTTCGAAGAAGGCATGGTCTTCGAACGCGAGATCTTCATGAACCTGATGCTCACGCCGGAGTCGCGGGCGCTGCGCCATATTTTCATGGCCGACCGTGCAGCTTCCAAGATCGCCGATGTGCCCGAGGACACCCCCAAGCGCGAGATCAAGAGCGTGGCCGTGATCGGTGCCGGCACCATGGGTGGCGGCATCTCGATGAACTTCCTCAATGCCGGCATTCCGGTCAAAATCCTCGAGACCAAGCAGGACGCACTCGACCGCGGCGTGGCCACCATCCGCAAGAACTATGAAGCGCAGGTCGGCAAGGGCAAGCTCAAGCAGGACAAATACGAGCAGCGCATGGCCCTGTTGAGCACCACCCTCAGTTACGACGACATTGCACAGGCCGACCTCGTGATCGAGGCGGTGTTCGAAGAAATGGGTGTCAAGGAAGCGGTGTTCAAGCAACTCGACAAGGTCATGAAACCTGGCGCCATTCTGGCGTCCAACACCTCTACGCTGGACGTCAACCAGATCGCATCCTTCACCGCGCGTGCACAGGATGTGGTGGGCATGCACTTCTTCAGCCCGGCCAACGTGATGAAGCTGCTGGAGGTGGTGCGGGGCGAGAAGACCGGCAAGGATGTCATGGCCACGGTGATGGCCATTGGCAAGAAAATCAAGAAGACGGCAGTGGTTTCGGGCGTTTGCGACGGTTTCATCGGCAACCGCATGATCGAGCAGTACAGCCGTCAGGCCGGTTTCCTGATCGAAGAGGGCTGCACTCCTGCGCAGGTCGACAAGGCCGTCGAGAAATTCGGTTTTGCCATGGGGCCCTTCCGCATGGGCGATCTGGCCGGTAACGACATCGGCTGGGCCATCCGCAAGCGCCGCTACCAGGAAAAACCGCACATGAAGTACAGCAAGACGGCTGACCTGTTGTGCGAAATGGGTCGCTATGGCCAGAAAACGGGTGCAGGTTGGTATGACTACCAGGCGGGAAAGCGTGACGCCATCCCCAGCGCAGTGGTGGTCGAGATGATCGAAAAGCACCGCGCCTCCCTGGGCATCACCCCGCGCAAGATCTCTGACGAGGAAATCGTGCAGCGCCTGGTCTATGCGCTGGTCAACGAAGCCTGTCATATCCTTGAAGAAGGCATCGCCAGCAAAGCCAGCGATATCGACATGGTCTACATCACTGGTTATGGCTTCCCGTTCTGGCGCGGCGGACCGATGCTCTATGCCGACACGGTGGGGCTGTTCAACGTGGCCGAGGCCATGAAGCGATTTGCCCTCAATCCGCACGATGACGCCGCATTCTGGCAACCCGCACCGCTGCTGCAGCGCCTGGTGGCCGAAGGCAAGACGTTCAATTAATCGACAAAGGGTTCACATCATGACGAACGCAGTCATTGTTTCCACCGCCCGCACCCCTCTGGCCAAGAGCTGGAAGGGGGCTTTCAACATGACCCACGGCGCCACACTGGGCGGCCACGCGGTGCAGCATGCCGTGGCGCGCGCCGGCATCGAGGCCGCTGAAGTCGAAGACGTGATCATGGGCTGCGCCAACCCCGAGGGGGCCACCGGCGCCAACATCGCCCGCCAGATCGCGCTCAAGGCCGGCTTGCCGATTTCGGTATCTGGCCTGACCGTCAACCGTTTCTGCTCCTCCGGTCTGCAGACCATCGCCCTGGCAGCGCAGCGCATCATCGCCGGCGAAGGCCAGGTCTATGTCGCCGGTGGCGTGGAGAGCATTTCCTGCGTGCAGCAGGAGATGAACACCCACATGCTGCAGGACCTGGCACTGGCCAAGCAAAAGCCCGAAATCTACTGGAACATGCTGCAGACCGCAGAGCAGGTGGCCAAGCGATACAAGATCGGCCGTGATCGCATGGACGAGTATGGTGCAGCCAGTCAGCAAAAGGCCTGTGCTGCAGCGGCGGCCGGCAAGTTTGACGACGAGATCGCTCCCATCACGGTCACAGCCGGCGTTTACGACAAGACCCTGGGCCTGATCAGCAAGCAGGTCACCGTCAACAAGGACGAAGGGCTGCGCGAAGGCACCACGGTGGATGGCATCAGCGGGATCAAGCCCGCCATCCCGGGCGGTGTGGTCTCTGCAGGCAATGCCAGCCAGTTCTCCGACGGCGCTGGCGCCTGCGTCATCATGGACGAGACCCTGGCCGAGAAAAAAGGCCTCAAGCCCCTCGGCCGATTCCTGGGTTTCGCGGTGGCCGGATGCGAGCCCGACGAGATGGGCATCGGTCCGGTCTTCGCCGTGCCCAAGGCACTGGCGCGCCTGGGCCTCACGGTCAACGACATCGATCTGTGGGAACTCAACGAGGCCTTTGCAGTGCAGGTGCTGTATTGCCGAGACAAGCTGGGCATTCCTGCCGACCGACTGAATGTCAATGGCGGTGCTATCGCAGTGGGTCACCCCTATGGCGTCAGTGGCCAGCGCCTGACGGGCCATGCCTTGATCGAAGGCAAGCGCCGCGGCGCCAAGCGCGTGGCGGTGACCATGTGCATTGGGGGCGGCATGGGCGCCTGTGGCATCTTCGAAGTGCTGTGATGCACTGTCACGTGGATGGCTGATCCACATCAGGGCAGGGGGCATGATGTTTCCTGCCCTTTGTTTTTCTTGCGCAGGGGCGGTCTCTGACCGCGATGACCGACCGATGTTTCCAATACGGTCGGACACCGCTCCTGAAACTTTCGACACCGCACACCATGTCCCTGCGACCCACCATCGACTTTCTGCTCCACGACTGGCTGAATGTGGCCGGATTGCAGGAGCGTGAACGGTTTGCCGACCACAACCGCGAAACCTTCGATGCGGTGCTCGACACCTGCGAGCGCATTGCACGCGAAAAATACGCACCTTACAACCGGCTGGTGGACATGGAGGAACCCCGCTTCGATGGTGAACGGGTGATCCTGCCGCAGGCCACCCACGAGGCTTGCCGGGCTTATGCCGAGTCGGGCATGCTCAGCGCCGCTCAGGATTACGAAATTGGCGGCATGCAGCTGCCCTACACGGTCGAAGCCGCTGCCAACGCCTTTTTTGCCATGGCCTCCGTCAGCATCGGTTCGGGCATGCTCACCACCGGCAATGCCAACCTGCTGATGGCGCACGGCACGGCCCTGCAAAAACAGGTCTTTGCCCTCAACGAGTTCAATGGCCGCTTCTCCGGCACCATGTGCCTCTCCGAACCGCAGGCCGGCTCCAGTCTGAGCGATGTGGCCACGCGTGCCGTGCCCGACGGCCCTGACCATGCCAGCGATCCGCTGGGCCCTCGCTACCGGCTGCGCGGCAACAAGATGTGGATCTCATCAGGCGAGCACGAGCTGACCGAGAACATCATTCACCTGGTGCTGGCCAAGATCCCCGACACCCACGGCCAGCTGGTGCCGGGCGTCAAGGGCATATCACTGTTCATCGTACCCAAGAAACTGGTGGACACACAGGGGCAGCTCACAGGCGAACGCAACGATGTGGCGCTGGCCGGCCTCAACCACAAGTGCGGCTGGCGCGGCACCACCAACACCTTGCTCAATTTCGGCGAGGGCAAATACCCGGTTCGCGGCGAGGCGGGCGGTGGACTCGATGGCGCAGGCAGCGGCGCCATTGGCTACCTCGTGGGTCAGCCCGGCGAGGGCCTCAAATGCATGTTCCACATGATGAATGAGGCCCGCATCGGCGTGGGCATGGCAGCCACCATGCTGGGCATGGCCGGCTATTACGCCAGCCTGGACTACGCCAGGAACCGGCCGCAGGGACGTGCCATGGGCGTGGCCGGCAAGAATCCGGCTTCGCCACAGGTCCGCATCATCGAACACGCCGACATCAAGCGCATGCTGCTGGCGCAAAAAAGCTACAGCGAAGGTGCGCTGGCCCTGGCCCTTTACTGCGCACGGCTGGTCGACGATCAGCACACCGGCAAACCTGCAGACGCCGACGAGGCGCGCCTGCTGCTCGAGGTGCTCACGCCCATCGTCAAGAGCTTTCCCAGCGAATGGTGCCTGGAGGCCAACAGCCTGGCCATCCAGATCCACGGCGGCTACGGTTACACCCGTGACTTCCCGGTTGAACAGTACTGGCGCGACAACCGGCTGAACATGATCCATGAAGGCACCCACGGCATCCAGGCCATGGACCTGCTGGGCCGCAAGGTGCTGATGGAAAACGGCCAGGGCCTGACGCTGCTGGCCTCCCGCATGCAGGGCACCATCGCCAAGGCCTCTGCCGAGTGGATAGCCGAAGCCCGCCAGCTGGCAGACGCCATCCAGCAGGTGGGCTCGGCCACACAAGCGGCCTGGCAGGGCGCCGAGCCGGCCCAGGCCCTTGCCAATGCCGTGCCGTACTTGCAGGCCTTCGGTCATACAGTGCTTGCCTGGATCTGGCTGGATGTGGCCCAGAGCGCAGCGGGCGATGACCCGGCCCATGTTGGCCGCCGCGCTGCCGCCCGCTATTTTTTCCGTTATGAACTGCCCAAGATCGGCGCCTGGCTGCAGGTCGTGGCGACCCGCGATCCCACTTGCGCCGACGTACCCGAAGACGCTTTCTGAACTGACAAGGACTCCCCATGGCACGCACTGTCCAGCAACTTTTTGACCTCACCGGCCAGGTGGCCCTGGTGACCGGCGGCTCTCGCGGTCTGGGCCTGCAGATGGCCCATGCCCTGGGCGAGGCGGGCGCGAAACTCATGCTCAGTTCGCGCAAGGCCGCCGATCTGGAAGAGGCCGCCGCCGAACTCCAGGCTGCCGGCATCGACGCCCGCTGGATCGCAGCCGACTGCGCCAATGAAGAGGACCTGCGACGGCTGGCGGCCGAAACGGTCGAACGCATGGGCCCGATCGACATCCTGGTCAACAACGCCGGCGCCACCTGGGGTGCGCCCGCCGAAGAGCACCCGCTGCAAGCCTGGGACAAGGTGATGAACCTCAACGTGCGCGGCTATTTCATCCTCTCCCAGGAGGTGGCCAGGCGGTGCTTCATTCCGCGCGGCCGGGGCCGTATCCTGAATGTGGCCTCCATCGCCGGCCTGGCGGGCAACCCTTCAGAGATGAAGACCATCGCCTACAACACCTCCAAAGGCGCAGTCATCAATTTCACCCGCGCCCTGGCCGGCGAATGGGGCGAGCACGGCATCACCGTCAACGCCATCTGCCCGGGGTTTTTCCCGAGCAAGATGACCTATGGCCTGCTGGAAAAACTGGGCGCCGACAAGATGGCGCAAGGCGCGCCCCTGCGCCGACTGGGGGACGATGAAGACCTCAAGGGACTGACGCTGCTGTACGCCTCCGACGCCGGCAAGCACATCACGGGTCAATGGCTGGCGGTGGATGGTGGTGTGAGCGCCATCATCGGCGGCTGAATGCGGGCTTGAGCATGAGCATTCCGTTTGGCGCCCACATCCCTTTCGTCCATCACCTGGGCTTCTCCCTCGAAAGGTTCGAGGGGGGGCAATCCGAGTTGCATTACGTACCGAAGGCCGAACACCTGAATTCTTTTGACGTCACCCACGGTGGTGCGGTGATGACGCTGCTGGACGTGGTCATGGCCACGGCAGCCCGCAGTGCGACGCCCGAGATGGGCGTGGTCACCATCGAGATGAAAACAAGCTTCATGCGCCCGGCCAAGGTCGCGCCTGGCCAGCGGCTTGTCGCCAAGGGCGCGCTGCAACACCGCACCCGCAGCATGGCCTTCACCGAAGGCCGTGTCTACGACGCCGAGGACCAGCTCTGTGCTGTGGCCACGGGCACCTTCAAATACGTGGCCCGCCGTGAAACGCAGAGCCCATCCACCGATTGACACCACTTCAAGGAGATTCCCATGCCCACCAACCACCAGATCGTGCTCGACAACCGACCGCAAGGCGAAGCCACCTCCAGCAACTTCAAGCAGCTTGAAGTCCAGACACCGGCATTGCAGGAAGGCCAGGTGCTGGTGCGCCACCATTACCTGAGCCTGGACCCCTACATGCGTGGCCGCATGAACGAAAGCAAGAGCTATGCGCAACCCCAGCCGCTCGGCGAAGTGATGATTGGCGGTACGGTGGGCGAGGTGGCCGAATCGCGTCACCCCAAGTTCAAGGTCGGCGACAAGGTCGTCGGCATGGGGGGCTGGCAGGAGTACAGCGTGGTCGACGGCAACGCCGTGGGCGCACTGCGCCGCGTGGACACCACCCATGTGCCGCTTTCGCATTACCTGGGCGCCGTGGGCATGCCGGGCGTGACCGCCTGGTACGGCCTGGTCAAGATCATTGCCCCCAAGGCCGGTGAAACGGTGACCGTCAGCGCCGCCAGCGGCGCGGTGGGCAGCGCCTACGGCGCCCTGGCCAAGGCCCGTGGTTGCCGTGTGGTGGGCATTGCCGGCGGCAAGGACAAGTGCGACTACGTGGTCAAGGAACTCGGCTTTGACGCCTGCATCGACTACAAGGAACACAAAGACTACCTGAGCCTGTCCAAGGCCCTGCGCGAAGTCTGCCCCAAGGGCATCGATGGCCACTTTGAAAACGTGGGCGGCATGGTGCTTGACGCCGTCATGCTGCGCACCAATGCCTTTGCCCGCATTGCGGTCTGCGGCATGATCGCCGGCTACGATGGTGCGCCGCTGCCCATGGCCAACCCGGCGTTGATCCTGGTCAACCGCATGAAAGTCGAAGGGTTCATCGTCAGCGAACACATGGAAGTCTGGCCCGAGGCCCTACAAGAGCTGGGCACCCTGGTGGGCACTGGCAAGCTGCGTCCCCGCGAAACCGTGGCCCAGGGCCTGGCAGCCGCGCCCGAGGCCTTTCTGGGCCTGCTCAAGGGCAAGAACTTCGGCAAGCAGCTGGTCAAGCTGATTTGAGGTCAACCGCATGTCCGCGCTGGTCCTGCACCATTACCCCAACTCGCCGTTTGCCGAGAAGGTCCGCCTGATCCTGGGCCACAAGCGCCTGGCCTGGAAAAGCGTGTTCATCCCGATGGTCATGCCCAAGCCTGACCTCACGGCACTCACCGGCGGTTACCGCAAAACCCCGGTGTTGCAGATGGGGGCGGACATTTACTGCGACACCGCGCTCATCTGCGATGTGCTCGAAAAGCTGGCGCCCACGCCCTCGCTTTACCCTCAGGCCGTGGCGGGTACAGCCCGCATCGTGGCCCAGTGGGCCGACAGCGCATTGTTCACTGCATCCATGGCATGGAACTTCCAGCCGGCCGGCGTGGCCCAGGTCTTTGCCGGCGCCACAGAAGACGCGGTCAAGACCTTTGTGGCCGACCGGGCAGCCATGCGCGGTGGCGCGCCCCGCATGGCCTCCAGCGATGCCGCCGGCACATACAAAAGCTACCTGGACCGCCTGGCCAGCATGCTGAACGGACAGGACTTCCTGCTGGGCATGCAGCCGTGCGTGGCCGACTTCGCGGCCTACCACCCCCTGTGGTTCACGCGCCAGCGCACACCAGCGCTGGCCGGCATCCTCGAGGGCACGCCCGAAGTCAGGCATTGGATGGACCGCATTCAGGCCATCGGGCACGGCACACCCGACAAATGCAGCGCCGAAGACGCCCTGCAACTGGCCCGCAATGCCAGTCCTGCGGCCTTGCATGCCGAAGTTTTCCAGGACGAGCACGACATCGCGCTGGGCAGCACAGTGGAGATCGCCGCCGACCAGTTTGGCCTCGAGCCAAGCCGAGGCGAACTGCTCGCTGCCACCCGTGACCGCTACACCCTGCGTCGCAACGATGCCCGGGCGGGCACGGTGCATGTCCACTTCCCGCGCCTGGGTTTCACATTGAAAAAGGTTTCCCCATGATCAAGAACTTCAAAGGCAAAACTGCCGTCCTGACCGGCGCCGGTTCCGGCTTTGGCCTGGAATGCGCACGCATCGGCGCCGGGCTGGGCATGAATCTGGTCCTGGTGGACATACAGCAGGATGCACTGGACCAGGCCGAAGCCGAAATGGCCCGTCTGGGCGCGCCGGTACTGGCCCGTCGTGTCAATGTCGCGAGCGCCGAGGCCATGCAGGCGCTGGCCGACGAGGTGAAGGCGCGATTTGGTGCCCCACACTTTGTCTTCAACAACGCGGGCGTGGGCGCCGGTGGTCTGGTCTGGGAAAACTCGGTCGACGACTGGAACTGGGTGCTGGGCGTCAACCTCTGGGGGGTGGTGCATGGCGTGCGCCTGTTCACCCCCATGATGCTGGAGGCAGCCAAAAGCGATCCGGACTACGAGGGCCACATCGTCAACACGGCCAGCATGGCCGGACTGCTCAATGCGCCGAACATGGGGATCTACAACGTCAGCAAGCACGCGGTGGTCTCCCTCACCGAGAGCCTCTACCAGGACCTGTCCCTGGTCACCGACCAGGTCAGCGCCAGTGTGCTGTGTCCGTACTTTGTGCCGACCGGTATCAGCCAGAGCCACCGCAACCGGCCCGCCGACATGCCCGCTGCAAAGCCGACCCAGAGCCAGCTGATTGGCCAGGCCATGAGCGACAAGGCCGTCAGCAGCGGCAAGGTGACCGCCGCAGAAGTGGCACAGAAGGTCTTCGAGGCCATGGAGGCAGGGCAGTTCTACATTTACAGCCACCCCAAGGCACTGGGCAATGTGCAACAGCGCATGGAGGCCATCGTCATGGGCAACAATCCGCCTGATCCTTTCACCGCACGCCCCGAAGTGGGGGAGCAACTCAGGCAGGCCCTGCGTTCGTCCTGAGCATGGGCCCAAACACGCAGACCAGGGGGCCCCGGCCCCCTTTTTGCTTTATGGCAAACTCGCCCGCTTTGCAGTTCTCCTCCGCCTTCCATGAACCAGATCCTGGCCCAGCTGGCCACCGAAATCCAGATCCGCCCCGACCAGGTCAAGGCCGCAGTCGAACTGCTGGACGGGGGCGCGACGGTGCCTTTCATTGCCCGCTACCGCAAGGAAGTGACCGGAGGCCTGGACGACGTCCAGCTGCGTGAACTCGAATACCGCCTGGGTTATCTGCGAGAGCTGGAGGACCGCCGCGAGGCCGTGATCAAAAGCATCCGGGAGCAGGGCAAACTCACACCCGAGTTGCTGGGCGCCCTGCAAACTGCCGCCACCAAGCAGGAACTTGAAGACCTGTACCTGCCCTACAAACCCAAGCGCCGCACCAAGGGCATGATCGCCCGCGAGGCCGGGCTGGAGCCGCTGGCCGACACACTGTTTGCCGACCCGACACGCATCCCCGCCATCGAGGCCGAAGCCTTTTTGCTGCCCGCTGGAAAGATTGATGGTGCTGACTTTTCGACCGTGCCCGCCGTCCTCGATGGCGTGCGCGACTTGCTCTCCGAACGCTGGGCCGAAGACGCCGCGCTGGTGCAGTCCCTGCGCGAATGGCTGTGGAGCGAGGGCCTGCTGCGCTCCACACTGGCCGACGGCAAGGACGAGAACAACCCCGACATCGCCAAGTTCCGCGACTATTTTGACTATGAGGAGCCCATTGGACGCGTACCCAGCCACCGGGCGCTGGCGGTGTTCCGGGGCAGGGCGCTGGAAATCCTGGACGCCAAGCTGGTTCTTCCGGTCGAACCGGAAGCCGGCAAGCCCACCATTGCAGAAGGCAGGATTGCCTTGCACCTGGGCTGGAGCCACAGCGGCCGACCGGCTGATGACCTGCTGCGCAAATGCGTGGCCTGGACCTGGCGTGTGAAATTGAGCCTGTCCACCGAGCGTGACCTGTTTGCCCGCCTGCGCGAAGAGGCAGAAAAGGTTGCGATCAAGGTGTTTGGCGACAACCTGCGCGACTTGCTGCTGGCCGCGCCCGCCGGTCCCAAGGCCGTGATGGGGCTGGACCCGGGCATCCGCACCGGCGTGAAAGTGGCGGTGGTGGACACCACCGGCAAACTGGTGGAGACCGCCACGGTCTTTCCTCACGAGCCCCGTCGCGACTGGGACGGATCGCTTTTCACCCTGACCAAGCTCTGCGAAAAGCATGGCGTGCAGCTGATTGCGATTGGCAACGGCACCGCCAGCCGCGAGACCGACAAACTGGCCGGCGAGCTCATCAAGCATCTCGCCAAGCTGCACCCGGCGCACCCTGTCACCAAGGTGGTGGTCAGCGAAGCCGGCGCATCGGTGTATTCCGCCAGTGAATTCGCCTCCCAGGAAATGCCCGATGTGGACGTCAGCCTGCGCGGCGCTGCATCCATTGCCCGCCGCCTGCAGGATCCCTTGGCTGAACTGGTCAAGATCGACCCCAAGAGCATTGGCGTGGGCCAGTACCAGCACGACGTCAACCAAAGTGAGCTGGCACGACAGCTCGACGCCGTGGTGGAAGACTGCGTGAACTCGGTTGGCGTCGACCTCAACACCGCCAGCGTGCCACTGCTCTCCCGCGTGTCGGGTCTCGGTGGATCGGTGGCCAGGGCAGTGGTGCGATGGCGCGAAGCCCATGGGGCCTTCAAGAACCGGCAGGAACTCTTCAAGGTGACGGGCCTGGGCGCCAAGACCTTCGAGCAAAGCGCGGGTTTTTTGCGCATCAACGGCGGTGACAACCCGCTGGACATGACCGGCGTACACCCCGAAACCTACCCGGTGGTCGAACAGATCCTCCTCAAAACCGGCAGGCCGATCCAGGATGTGATGGGGCGCGCCGAACTGCTCAAGACCCTCCAGCCCGAGCAGTTTGCCAATGCGCAGTTCGGTGCCATCACCATCCGGGACATCCTGGGCGAGCTCGAAAAACCCGGGCGCGACCCTCGCCCGGACTTCAAGGTGGCGCGCTTCAACGAAGGCGTAGAGGACATCAAGGACCTCCAGCAAGGCATGGTGCTCGAGGGCACGGTGTCCAATGTGGCCCAGTTCGGCGCCTTTGTGGACCTGGGTGTGCATCAGGATGGGCTGGTCCATGTGAGCCAGCTTTCCAACAAATTCATCAATGACGCACGCGAAGTGGTCAAGACGGGCGACATCGTCAAGGTCAAGGTGCTCGAAGTGGACGTGGCCCGCAAGCGCATCAGCCTGTCCATGAAGATGGACGCCACGCCTGCAAGGCGGGACGGTCATCTCGACAAGCGCCTTGAGGGCGTGGGGCGCAGTCAGCGCATGCCCCAGCGTCACCAGGAACCGTCGCCGCAAGGTGCCATGGCGTCGGCCTTCGCCAAACTGCAGGGCATGAAACGCTGAGCCCCCCATGCAGGCGCTGCACATCCACGCCGGCCCCAAGGCACTGGCCCACATCCGTGAACATGGCTTGCAGCCCGAACATGTGGGCGTCATCCCGGCGGCGGCGGGTGGCCCCAAGGGCCTGATCCTGGGGCCGCTGGATCGCTTCCTCTTCGGGCACTGGTTGCCGCAGTCGAGTCAGCCAGTGCATCTGGTGGGCGCCTCCATTGGCGCCTGGCGCATGGCCACGGCCTGCCTTCAGGACCCGGTGGCCGCGTTCGAACGGCTGGAGCACGACTACATCCACCAACACTATGAACTGCCCCCGGGCCAAAAGCGCGTGACGGCCGAGCAGGTCAGCCGAGAATTTGGCCGCAATCTGCAGTTGTTTTACGGTGGGCGCATCGGCGAGGTGCTCAAGCACCCGCGCTACCGGCTGCATGTGGTGACTTCGCACGGGCGCCATGTGCTGGCACGCGAACACCCGCTGCGCACGCCACTGGGTTATGCCGGCGCCTACTTGAGCAACCTGTTGGCGCGCCCGGCGCTGGGAGCCTGGCTGGAGCGGGTGGTGTTTTCCAGCCAGGGCGACTTGCCCTTTGCCACGCAGGATTTCCGCACCCGTCAGCACCTGCTGACCGAGGCCAACTTCATGCCGGCGGTGCAGGCCAGCTGCTCCATTCCATTTGTGCTGCAGGCGGTGCATGACATTCCTGGCGCCGCACCCGGCGCTTACTGGGACGGGGGCATCACGGATTACCACCTGCACCTGGAATGGCAGACGCCTGTCGGTCATCCCGCGGGCTGCATCGTGCTGTACCCGCACTTTCAGCGCCAGGTGGTCCCCGGCTGGCTGGACAAGGCCCTGAAGTGGCGACACGGCGCCACACCCTGCCTGGACCACACCGTCGTGCTCGCACCCAATCCCGAATGGGTCAAGACCCTGCCGGGCGGCAAGCTGCCCTGCCGCAAGGACTTCGCTGCCTATGGGCAGGACCTGCAGGCCAGGGTCAAGGTGTGGATGACGGCCGTGCGTGCGGCACAGCAAATGGCAGACGAGTTTGCGCAATGGGCTGTGCGGGCAGACACCTCGTGCATCCGGCCTTTGTAAACTGAGCCCGACAGCACGGACCGCTGGATTTACAGGCTGGCGGTCAGCATCTCCCGGTATTCCTCGGCGCTGGCGATGCGCGGGTTGGTCTTGTGGCAATGGTCGGCCAGCGCACCGGTGATGACCTGATCGAACAGGTCCTCGGTCACGCCCATGGACGCCAGCCCCGTGGGCAGACCGAGCCGGGCATTCATGTCCTTGATCGCCTCGGGGATGTCGCTGCCGCTGCGCAGACCCATGGCCTGGGCCATGCGGTTGAGGCGGTCATCCTTTTGCACCGACTCGGCGGCTGCATTGAAATTGACCACGGCGGGGAGGAACATGGCGTTGAGGGTGCCGTGGTGCAGGCGTGGATTGACGCCCCCCAGGCTGTGGCTCAGGCTGTGGACACAGCCCAGACCTTTCTGGAAGGCCATCGCGCCCTGCATGCTGGCGCTCATCATGTGCAGGCGCGCTTGCCGGTCCTGACCGTTGGTCGTGGCGCGTGCAATGTGGGCCCAGCCACGTGCCAGGCCATCCAGGGCGATGCCGTCGGCCGGCGGATTGAAGGGCGCGGCCATGAAGGTCTCCATGCAGTGGGCAATTGCGTCCATGCCGGTGGCAGCCGTCAACATGGGGGGCAGGCCGAGGGTGAGTTCGGGGTCGCAGATGGCGGCCTTGGGCACGATGAACCAGCTGTGAAAGCCGAGTTTGCGCCTATCGTCGACGATCAGGATGGCCCCACGCGCCACTTCGGAACCGGTCCCGGCTGTGGTTGGCACGGCGATCAGCGGCGCCACACGGTCGGTGATCTTGGGCGAGCCACCTTCAATGGTGGCGTAGGTCCTGAGTGGGCCCTCATGGGTGGCGGCAATGGCGACGCCTTTGGCGCAGTCAATGGACGAACCGCCGCCCAGCGCGATGAGGCCATCGCAGCCGTCCTGTTTGTAGATGGCAGCGGCGGCGCGCACGGCCGCTTCGGTCGGATTGGAGGGGGTCTGGTCAAAGACGCTGACCTGCAGGCCGGGCAGGGCGGCAAGCGCCTTGTCCAGGATGCCCACCGCCTTGACGCCGGCGTCGGTCACGATCAGGGGGCGGCCAATGCCCACACGCTCGCATTCGGCCTTGAGCAGGGACAGGGCGCCGAAATCGATCTGGATTTGCGTGACGTAGTTGATGAAAGACATGAACGATCTCCTGGGGTGAAGGCCGTGACAGGGCAGGGGGCCGGTGCGTTGTACGATGCGCGCTCATTTTGACCTCAACCCGTTCGCCCGGCAGGGCGGGGCGGGTCACGTTGGCGATACGCATGAGCCCACACCACACGAACCCCACCGCCCGGCTGGCCCCCGCTGCACGTCTGCTGATCGAACGCATCGACCGCGCCGGGCGGCCTCCCATGGAGGCGATGACCCCGGTCCAGGCCCGCGAGTTCTACAACATCGGCGGCCCCATCCTGGACCTGCAGCCCCCGCCCCAGGTTGACCGGGTGGAAGATCTGACCATCCCCGTGCGTGACGCCTACCGATGCCCCGCCCGCTTGTATGCCCCGCGCAGCGGCACGCCCTTGCCCGTGATGCTGTACCTGCATGGTGGCGGCTTCACTGTAGGCAGCCTGACCACCCACGATGTGTTGTGCCGCCAACTGAGCCGCCACGGGCAATGCGCAGTGGTCTCGCTGGACTACCGGCTGGCGCCCGAACACCGCTTCCCGACCGCACTGCAGGACGCCTGGGACGCGCTCAACTGGCTGCGGGCCGAGGGCGCGTCGCTGGGTCTGGACACCCGTCGACTGGCCATTGGCGGTGACAGTGCGGGCGGAACCCTGAGCGCAGTTTGCGCCCTGATGGCGCGCGATGCCGGGCTCAAGCTGGCGCTGCAGCTGTTGTTCTACCCGGGCTGTACTGGCCGCTGCGACCTGCCTTCGCACCAGGCCTTTGGCAGGGGTTTTTTGCTGGACGTGAGCACCATCGACTGGTTTTTCAACCAGTACATTGATGAGGCGGACCGTGACGACTGGCGTTTTGCGCCGCTCAATGCCCCCGACCACAGCGGTCTGCCCCCGGCCTGGATCGGCCTGGCCGAATGCGACCCGTTGGTGGATGGCGGCATGCGGTATGCCGATGCCCTGCGCATGGCAGGCGTACCGGTGGACCTGGACATCTACCGCGGCATGGTGCATGGCTTCATCACCATGGGACGGGCCTTGCCCGATGCCCTGACCGCGCATACCGATGCGGGGCGCGCCCTGAAAAATGCCTTTGCCCTGCCGTAGGAGCGGACATCGTCCGCGATGAAAACCTTCCAAGAACCAAAAAAAGGATCACCATGAAACGCCAGGACTTCCGCTTTGCCCACCGCCTTCGCGTGCGCTGGGTCGAGGTCGACATGCAGCAGATCGTCTTCAACGGCCACTACCTGATGTATTTCGACACGGCGGTGACCGATTACTGGCGCAGTCTGGCCATGCCCTATGGCGAGACCATGCACCAGCTGGGTGGCGACCTGTACGTCAAAAAGGCCAGTCTCCAATACCACGCCAGCGCCGAGATGGACGATTTTCTGGAGGTCTGCATGCGCTGCGAGCGCATCGGCAACTCGTCCATAACCTTTGTGGGCGCGATCTTCCGGGGTGACGAGCTGCTGATCACCAGCGAACTGGTCTATGTGTATGCCGACCCGGTGGCCAAGAAATCACAACCTGTGCCTGCAGCGCTGCGTGACCTGCTGGAAAGTTTTGAGCGAGGCGAGGACATGGTGCAGCTGCACCTGGGCCGCTGGCAGGACCTGCAAAAACTCGCGGGCCCGCTGCGCACCGAGGTTTTCGTGCACGAGCAGAAAGTGCCAGCCGAGATGGAGTGGGACGAAGATGACCATACGGCCCTGCACTGCGTGGCAGTCAACCGCATGGGGAAGGTGCTGGCCACCGGCCGCCTGTTTCAGCACGCCCCGGGCGTGGCCCGCATTGGCCGCATGGCCGTCAAGAAGACAATGCGGGGCTCCGACCTGGGCGGCCGCGTGCTGCAGGCGCTGATGGCTGCCGCCCGCGAACGTGGTGACACCCGGATCTTGCTGCATGCCCAATGCAGCGCTGAGGGCTTTTACAGGCGCGCGGGCTTCACGCCGCATGGCGCCGTCTTCGAAGAAGCCGGCATTGCGCACATCGAGATGGTCAGAAATGTGTAGGAGCGCTCACCGAACGCGTTGTCAGATGTCTTCGCGCAGGGGGTAGGGCAGGGGCAGCAGTTCCAGTTGGTCACCGTTGGCAGTGCCAGTGTGCCAGCCGGTGGACATGCTCTCGAGCGTTCCGCTGACCAGAGCGTCATAGCCGCTGCCGTCGGGGCGGGCAGCGCACTGCACCACGGTGGCGCAAGGCTGTTCGGGGTCGGTCGGGGTGAACACGTCCTGTCCCGGAAGGAGCACCACCGGGCTGAAGACGCGGGCCATGCGGCGTTTGAGGGTGCCGCGGAACTGGCTGCGCGCGACCACCTCCTGACCGGGGTAACAGCCTTTCTTGAAGTTCACACCGTCCACGCTTTCGTAGTTGAGCATCTGCGGCACGAAGGCCTCGAACAGCGGCTGCGTGACAAAAGGCACGCCACTGAGCACCGATCCCCAGGACCAGGCCTCAGGGCTGACGGCCTGTGCATCGGGCGCCGGGGCCTCTGCCGCGCCAATCCAGAGTGCGCGGGCTTGCCGGGCTTCACCCGTCACGGCCGGGTACAGCGCGACCACATGGCCACCGGCCCAGGTCAAGGTCTGCCAGGGTGCAGCGTCGACCACGGCAGCACGGGCACTGTCGCCGAGCAGGCCCCACAGCTGCCAGAAGGCGCTGGCGTCACTGAGCTTGACCTTGGCGCGCAGCACGAACATGGACAGCCGCTTGAGGGTTTGGGCCAGCAGGTCCCGAGGCATGACCAGCAGCACGGTGTCCGGGGCTGTTTTCAACACCACAAAGCTGGCCTGCATGCGGCCCTTGGCATTGCAGAATGCCGCCAGCCTGCCTTGTCCCACCGGCAGAAGCAGCACGTCGTTGGTGAGCTGGTGATGCAGGAAGCTGGCTGCTTCCTCACCATCGGCCTGGATGACGCCCAGCGAGGGCAGGGGACTGATGCCGTTGAGCTGGCTGGCGAGCAAGGCGGGGGTGGGCTGCGACATGGTGGGCAATGCGAAGGTCTGGCAATGGCCTGAATTATCATGCGCTCAGGGTGAACATGATGTGGATGAGGAATTGGCCGTGCACAAAGGCTTGATCAAATGGCTGGCCGGCCTGTTGCTGCTGGTCTTGATGAGCGGGCTGGGCGTCCTGTGGTGGCTGCACCAGCCGCTGGACACCGGCGCCAGCCAGCCCACGCTGGACCTCGCCATCGAGCCGGGTACCACGCCCCGGGGCGTGGCGCAGGCGGTCGTGGATGCGGGGGTGCAAACCTCCTCTGATGCGCTTTACCTCTGGTTCCGCCTCTCCGGCAAGGACCGTCAGATCCGTGCTGGCAGTTATGAAATCAGCCCAGGCACCTCACCCCATCGCCTGCTGGCCATGCTGGTGCGCGGCGAGGAGAGCCTGCGCACCGTGACCTTGGTGGAAGGCTGGAACTGGCGTCAGTTGCGCCAGGCACTGGCCAAAGCCGAACTGCTCCAGGGCGACAGCCGGGGCCTGAGCGATGAAGCGTTGATGGCCCGTCTGGGGCGGCCGGGTGTGGCCCCCGAAGGCCGGTTTTATCCTGACACCTACAGCTATGCCAAGCACAGCAGCGACCTGAAATTGCTCGAACGGGCGCTCAAAGCCATGGACCGACAACTGGCCAAAGCCTGGGCGGCGCGGGCGCCGGGCATCGCCCTGCAGAGGCCCGAAGAGGCACTGGTCCTGGCCAGCATCGTTGAAAAGGAAACAGGCAAAGCATCAGACCGGCCCATGATTTCCAGTGTGTTTCACAACCGTTTGCGCATCGGCATGCGGCTGCAGACCGACCCGACCGTGATTTACGGCCTGGGCGAGTCTTTTGACGGCAACCTGCGCAAGGTGCATCTGCAGACCGACAGCCCCTGGAACACCTATACCCGCGGCGGTCTGCCGCCCACGCCGATCGCCATGCCTGGCAAACCTGCGCTGCTGGCCGCCGTACAGCCGGCCAGCAGCCAGGCCCTGTACTTCGTGGCCAAGGGCGATGGCAGCAGCCACTTCAGTGCTTCACTGGACGAGCACAACCGTGCGGTCAATCGCTACCAACGTGTGCAAAAGTAGGCCCGCGCCCCGGAAGCCAAGCCTGCGACAATCACTTTTTCGCCTCCTGTTTCATGACACGCGGTCTTTTCATCAGCTTTGAGGGCATTGACGGTGCCGGCAAATCCACCCACATTGAAGGGCTGGCTGCGCGTTTTCGCGAGGCGGGCAGGGCGGTGGTGCTGACCCGTGAGCCGGGTGGCCCCCCCCTTTCCGAGCAACTGCGCAAACTGGTACTGCACGAGCCGATGGACCCCTTGACCGAGGCCCTCCTCATGTTTGCTGCCCGCCGCGAACACCTGGTGCAGGTGATCGAGCCCGCCCTGGCCCGTGGCGATGTGGTCCTGTGTGACCGATTCACCGATGCGACATTTGCCTATCAGGGCGGTGGCCGGGGTTTCGACTGGTCGGTGTTGGGCCAGCTTGAAGCAATGGTGCAACAGTTGCCCCATGGGGGCCTGCGACAGCCCGACCTCACAGTTTGGTTCGACCTGGACCCGGCGATTGCTGCAGCGCGCCTGGCTTCGGCACGGGTGCCAGACAAATTCGAGTCCCAGCCAGCTGATTTTTTTGCTGCCGTGCGGGCCGGTTATGCCCGCCGGCAGGCCGACATGCCTCAGCGCTTTGCCCGCATCGACGCGGCGCAGACCCGCGAGTCGGTCTGGGCGGATGTGACGCGCGCAGTCGATCCATGGATCCTGAAATGAACGCACCCTGGATTTCCAGACAATCCCAGATGCTGCTGGCCCAACGCGGCCATGCCTGGCTCCTGCAAGGCCCTTCAGGCCTCGGGCAGTATGAGCTGGCCCTGACCCTGGTATCGGCCTGGCTGTGTGAGCAGCCCACGCCGGAGGGCGCTTGTGGCCATTGCCCCAGCTGCCACAGCATTGCGGTGCGTACCCATGCCGACTTGGCGGTGCTGATGCCGGAGACGCAGATGCTCGCACTGGGCTGGCCACTGTCCGAAAAGGCCCAGGCGGAGATAGACGACAAGAAGCGCAAGCCCAGCAAGGAAATCCGGGTCGAGGCCATGCGCGACATGGTGGAGTTTGCCCAACGCACCGATGCAAGGGGCCGCGGCAAGGCGGTGCTGGTGTACCCGGCAGAACGCATGAATGCGATCACGGCCAACACCCTGCTCAAGACCCTGGAAGAACCTGCTGGACAGCTGCGATTTGTGCTGGCCACTGAAGCGGCGCATCTACTCCTGCCCACGATCCGCAGCCGCTGCCAGACGCACACCTTGGCCTGGCCAGCAGCTGACGAAGCCATGGACTGGCTGGTGGAGCAGGAAGTCGATGCGGCAGTGGCCAAGGCCTTGCTGCGCAGTGCCGGTGGGCGCCCCAGCGATGTGCTGCGCCAGAGCGGCGCGGGCCTGTCGCCGGCCTGGTGGACAGGGCTGCCCAAAGCCATGCAGGCAGGCGATGCCGCCCACCTCGCGGAGCTCAGTCCGGCCCAGGCCATCGATGCCCTGCAAAAGCTCTGCCACGACCTGGTGCTGCGTGCCAGCGGCGCCGAACCACGGTTTTTCGAGACCAGCCAGCTGCCGGCCTGTGCTGCCTCTGTCGGAACGCTGACCGACTGGTTCAAACGCTTGATCCAGTCGGCGCGCACTGCTGAACACCCCTTCAATGCCGGGCTCATGCTTGAAGCCCTGGCCAACGATGCCCGACAGTCACTCTCGGCGCGGGTCTGACCAGCATGTACATCGACTCCCATTGCCATCTGAACTTTCCGGAGCTGGCCTGCCAGTTGCCCGACATCCTCCAGGCCATGCAGGTGGCGCAGGTCCATCAGGCGGTCGTCATCTGCACCACCATGGAGGAATTCGCCGCCGTTCAAACACTGGCGCACCAGCACCCTCACCTGTGGGCCACCGTGGGGGTGCATCCGGACAACGAGGGGGTGCATGAGCCCAGTCTGCAGGAGTTGGTGCAGGGGGCAGCCGACCCCAAGGTGATTGCGATCGGGGAAACCGGGCTGGACTACTACCAGATGGACGAACGCAAGGGGGGGCGGACGGTGGCCGATCTGGCCTGGCAACGCGAGCGTTTTCGCACCCACATCCGTGCTGCGCGTCAGGTCCAGCTGCCACTGGTCATCCACACCCGCAGCGCCTCCGATGACACCCTGGCCATCCTCAAAGAGGAGGGCGAGCAGGGGGGGGCAGGTTCGGCAGGAGGCGTTTTCCATTGCTTTACCGAGAGCATGGCGGTGGCCCGCGCCGCCCTGGATTTGGGTTTTTACATCTCTTTTTCGGGCATCCTGACATTCAAAAGCGCTGCCGATCTGCGCGATGTGGCCAGATTCGTGCCTGATGACCGCTTTCTGATCGAGACCGACAGCCCCTACCTCGCACCCGTTCCCTTCCGCGGCAAGACCAACAACCCGTCCTATGTGCCCTTTGTGGCGCAGCAGTTGGCTGAACTCCGTGGCTGCACGAGCGAGGACATTGGCCGCCAGAGCACTGCCAATTTCCATCGGCTTTTCACACGAACAGCCCCCATGCCGCCATCGCAGCCCCTTGAAGTAATGCCCAAAGTGTTTTGATTTAAAACACTATTTTCCACTTTTAAAGTTATTTATGAGTCACTTTAAAAAGATCATAGAACGCATTGTGGCTGTTGCTTTTTTCGCCATCCCAGTCTTGTCCTTGGCTGGTTCCTACGACGAGTTTTTCAAGGCCATCCGCTTGGACCACCCGGGCACCGTGCAAAAGCTGCTCGAGCGTGGCTTTGATCCGAACACCGTGGCCCCTGATGGGGTGCCCGCACTGATGAAGTCACTGCAGGAGCAGTCCTTTGCGGTGGCCCATGTGCTGGTCAATGCACCGGACATTCGTCCGGATGTGCGCAACGGCCGCGACGAATCGCCACTCATGCTGGCCGCCTTGCGCGGTCAGGAAACCCTGGTCATCAGGCTCGTTTCCTTGGGGGCGGCGGTCAACAAACACGGCTGGACGCCCTTGCATTACGCAGCCACGGGTGGCCATGCACGTGTAGCGGCCTTCCTCATTGGCGCACAGGCCGACATCCATGCCGAATCACCCAACGGCACCACGCCGCTCATGATGGCGGCCATGTATGGCAATGCCGAGACGGTCAAACTGCTGCTCGAATCAGGCGCACAGCCAGATCGGCGCAATGCCCAAGGCCTGTCCGCGGAAGACTTCGCGTTGCGCGCCGACCGCCAAGATGCGCTTCAACTGATCCGTCAGGTGCTCAGTCGCTGAACATCTTTTCATGCGGCACATCGATCCATTACATTTGACGATGTGTATTATGTTAAGTTATCAATGTCCAGCTGTGGCACGGCATGCCCAAGGCATACGCCCTTTTCAGGGATGCAGGCGCAGTGCGTGGCTGTATCGGGCCGGATCGAGCTGCAGTGGTCTGTAGACGCCTTTTGACCAGGATTGCGCCATGTCGCGGCTCCGGTTTGAAGCAGGATCACCACTCTGTCCGGTTTGATAGATAAAACGCGATTGTTCGAGGTCGGCCAGGTCATACACAACACGCATTGACGCCGCATGGCGGTTGGCAAAAGGCTCCCTGGGGTCATTGGCCCAGTACTGACCGACATTCACAGTGAACAGGTCACCTGCACTGCCCACACGCTCGTCAAAAATGCGATGCAGCACGGGCACCTTGCCAAATGGCTTGTGGCTACTGAGGGCCACATGCCACTTGTCCCAACGCCAGCGGACAGGATCGGAACCCAGTTGTTGGCTGAGCTGGTCCAGCGTCCGCTCCATGGCCTGCCTGGCACGGACTGCGCATCCCGAGGGGCCGCACCAGAATGCGTCCTGCCGCTCCAAGATGCCCAGCAGGCCGCTGCGCAGATGGCGCTTGCCGTACAGGGCCATGAAGCGTGCATTGCCGAGTTGGCTGCCGATCAGGTCACGGGTGAGCTCGTGCGCCCAGACATTGAGCACCAGAGCGGCGGCTGAATGGCGCTCCATGCGCCCGTCAAACTTTGCCAGCAGTTCGCGCGATTGTGCGTCCAGCGGATGTGCAGTACGGACCTGGCGCGCATGCGGCAACAGGGCGAGCGCGCCAAGCGAGAGCACATCCTGCTGCACCTGCGCCATGCTGGCCAGGTTGTGCACGGGGTTCTGTGTCAGCAAAGCCGCGATCCTGTGGTATCGCTCGGGGGTGGTCCAGTCGGCGCCCAGAAAATGCGGATAGCCTGGTGCCAGGATGTTCTGGTTGGCGGTGGCATGCCAGCCTTGCTGCGCGATGGCGGCATGGCCCAAGGTCGGCGTCTGCTCGTAGGGCAGCCAACCCGTCCAGTCATAGGCGGCCAGCCAGCCAGGCGCCGGAGCAACACCCCGCAGGTCATTGGAAGGCGAGCGCATTGGCATCTTGCCAATCGCCTTGAAAGCAACCTCCCCTTGTGTGTCGGCCATGACCACGCTTTGCATGGGCGAATGGTGCGCAGCATAGGCATCCAGCAATTGCCCAACGCTATTGGACCAGTTGGCCGCCAGGGCTGCGTCCAGACTGCGGTTGTCGGCTTCGAGTGCAGACCAGCGCAAGGCCATGGCATAGCGCGCGGTATTGAGCACACCCTGGTACTGGGGCTGCACATCGCTGACGATGGGGCCGTGCCGGCTGTGGCGCACCGTGATCTCGGCTGCGCCCTGCCCTTTGACCTGAATGCTTTCCTTGCGCACATCAAAGGGTGCCCAGCCCTGCGGGGTACGGTAGCGCCCTGCGCCTGACGGGTCTAATTGCTCGAGGTAAAGGTCCTGCACATCGGGGCCGGTGTTGGTGAAGCCCCAGGCCACCCCCCGGGTGCGGCCCAACACCACAAAGGGCATGCCCGGCAGGGTGGCCCCCACCACATCGAGTGCGGGGTGATCCTGACCTGCCAGCCGCCCTGCCGGGGCCTTGAGCCGGACAAAGTACCAGATGGCCGGACTGCTCAGTGCCAGGTGCGGGTCATTGGCCAGCAGTGGTTTGCCGCTGGCGCTGCGGCTGGCGTGGATGACCCAGTTGTTGCTGCCCTTTCCGTCAAGCGTCCCCAGATCGCGCACCCATTCAGTGGACCATTGGGCCAGCGCAGTGGTTTCGGGCAGGTTCGTGCGCGCAATCGGTGTGGTGCTGGCGTGGGCGCCCAGGTCCTTGTAGAGCGCGGCCAGATCCACTCGGGTGGCTGGTGGTTCACCGGGGTAAGGGGGCATGAACTGCCAAAGGCGTTCGGTGGGCAGCACCTGCAGTGCTGAAAAACGGGCGAATTCATTGCCCCAGTTGCCACCCAGGTCCAGCGCCATCATGAGTGAGCAGCCCACGCTGTCCTCAGGTGTCCAGGCCTGCCCGCTGGCACCACCGGCACGGGTGCCCAACAACCGGAACTCGGGTGAACGACCTGCGGCACCGCTGCTGTGCGCCTGCACAATGCCCTCGCTGTAAGCCTGCAAGGCTTCACGCGTCTGGGGAGAGAGGTTCTGGAGTTGTGCCCTGGCCACATGGATGATGCCCAGGGTGCGCATGAGTTTGTCGGTGTCGAGTGTGGAAGGACCCAGGATATCGGAGAGCTCGCCGCGCATCAGCCGGCGGTTGAATTCAAGCTGCCAGCCGCGTTCCTGCGCGTGCACAAAGCCGAGTGCGCGCCAGACATCCAGCGCGGTGCTCCCTTCAATGTGGGTGACGTCCGCAGCATCGCGCCTGACCTGGACCGCTTGCGACAGACCTGCCAGAGGCAACTCGCCGTCGAGGCGAGGCAGGCGATGCAGCGTCTGCACCGCCACCACCCCGCCCACGGTCAGGACACCCACCACCAGTGCGACCACCAGGCGCGCGATCCATTTCATGGGGCTCTCCTCCAGTTTGTGCCGATCGGGTCTGCCCGCGGTCAGACTCAAATATGGCCCCAGACCATCAGCGCGTCACGCCCCTCGGTGACAAGGTCCACTCGGGCTCCCACCGGCAGCATCACCTTGGTTGGCACATGCCCAAAAGGCAGACCGGTCAGCACCGGCGTGCGGATCTGACCGCGCAGCCAGTCGACCACACTGGCCAGCCTGAAGCCCTTGTCGTGCCCCGACACCAGCCGGAAGTTGGTGAACTGTCCAAGCACCAACGCCTTCTGCCGAGCCAGCACGCCCGCATGCAGCAGTTGTGTGAGCATGCGCTCGATGCGGTACGGGTGCTCGCCCACATCCTCAAGAAACAGCACGCCCTTGTCGATCTGCGGAAAGTACGGCGTGCCCAGCAGGGACACCAGCACCGAGAGATTGCCGCCCCATAGCACGCCGTCCTTGACGCGGGCCTGGAGGACTTCTTCATTGCGCGGCCGTTGCCAGCCAGTGCCCTCGCCATGCTCGGCCACCAGGTCAGCAAAGCAGGCCAGCATGATGTCATCAGGCTCCCCTTCGCAGCCAAAGTCTTCGCCCAAGGCCGGGCCCTGCCAACTGATGCGGCCGGTTGTCGCCAGCAGCGCCTGGTTGAAGGCGGTGAAGTCGCTCAGGCCCACAAACCGGGTACCCGCGTCGACGGCTTTGGCAATCACCTTGTAGGGCAGGCCCGGCAAGATGCGCGTGAGGCCATAGCCGCCACGCGAAATCAGGGCAATGTCGGCGCCGCTGGCGGCTGCCCGGCCAATGCCGGCGATGCGGGTGGCATCGTCACCGGCAAAACGCATGTGACTGGCCAGCGCCGCTTCATCGACCTCCACCTCATGGCCCTGTGCCTGCAGGCGCTTGACGCCCCGACGAAAGGCGACCTTGTCGCGTACCGCACTGGACGGGGAATAGATGTAGATGTGGGCCATGTCCGGCGTTCTTGGTCAGGGTCTGAAGTGTCGCACAGCCGCCTCGGCAATCTGCTGGCCGTGCTCCTGCACAAAATGGCCGGCCTCGGGCAACAGCATAGGCTCGGGGCAGCCCCGGATCTGCGCATGCAACTGGCGCATGACCACCTCGCCCAGCACCGGATCCTGCTGGCCGATGGCCATCAGGCTCTGGCCTTGCCAATCGTGGCGCCAGAAGGCCTGGGCCTGGCGAGCGAGGGCAGCGCCGGGCGAATCCGGGCACTCGGGCACCATGGGCGGAAAGGCCCGCAGGGCGGCGCGGTAGCCCTTGTCCGGAAATGGCGCGTTGTAGGCAGCAGCTTCTCCGGGCGTCATCTGGTGGTTGCCACGCAAAAAAAGTTTGGCCACATCGAACAGTGGCTGGCTCTTGCACCAGTCGCGCCAGGCCAGAAAGCCGGGGCTCAGTGGTGCCTCGCCGGTGGTCAGCGAAGTGTTCATGACCAGCAGGCCCTGGTAGCGGTTGGCCGCCGCCATCGGCAAGGTCAGCCCCAAAATGCCGCCCCAGTCCTGCACCACCAGCACCACGCGCTGCAAGTCGAGTCGCTCGACGAACTCCAGCAAGCTCTGACGGTGGGTCTCGAACTGGTGGAAGCTGTCCTTTTTGGGCTTGTCGCTTTTGCCAAAGCCGATCATGTCCGGAGCCACCACGCGGTGGCCCTGGGCCAGAAAGACCGGGATCATCTTGCGGTAGAGATAGCTCCAGGCTGGGTTGCCGTGCAGGCACAGCCAGGTCAGGGGCGCGTCCTTCGGGCCTTCATCGAGGTAGTGCAGGCGCAATCCCGGGATGGCAGGCAGGTCGTGGAAGTAATTGGGCGTCCAGGGGTAGGCAGGCAGATCGGCAAACGCCGCATCGGGGGTACGCAGCGCGTCTTCGCGCACAGGATGGAGGTTCATGCGCCTGGGCCTGAAAAAGTCCTTGAGCAACTGGCCACACTCGTCGGCGAGGACACCACCGCTGACCTGCGTCTGGTGGTTGAGCTGCGGCTGGGAAAACAGGTCAAGCACCGAGCCGGCCACCCCGGTGCGCGGGTCGGGGGCGCCAAACACCACACGCTCGAGACGGGCGTGCAGCATGGCGCCACTGCACATGGCGCAAGGCTCCAGGGTGACGTAGAGCGTGCAGCCGTCGAGGCGGTAGTTGCCCAGAACCTGTGCGGCTTCACGCAGCGCCAACACCTCGGCGTGTGCCGTCGGATCGCATCCGGCAATTGGCGCATTGCAAGCACTGGCGATCAGCCGCCCGTCCTTGACGACCACAGCGCCCACCGGCACCTCGCCCGCCTCGGCTGCCTGGCGCGCCTGCGCCAGCGCCTGGCGCATCCAGTGTTCGTCGCCGGGCAACTGGATGCTGCTCACACCATCCCCAGCTGCTTCATCCAGTCAGCGATCGCCTGCTCCTGCGCATGGCCCTTGCTGTAGGCCGCATGCATCGCGGCATGGGCCTCGGGCCGGTGCTGGTTGAGCTTGACGGCGCATTGCAGGTCGACGATTCGCAGCTCAAAGGCAACGATGGCATGGAGCATCTTGACGGTGTAGTCCTCGGGCAGGCCTCGCCACTGCTGGGCATACGGAGGCTCATGGTCGGCAATGAGCTGCTTGAGCAAAGCATCCTTGGCTTCCTCGCCGTCAAGCAGCCGCGATTCCACCCGGGCCTGCACCGCCAGGTACAACCAGGTGGGCACACGCTGCAGATCAGGGTAGACCTTGGGCGAGAGGTAAGCTTGCGGCCCCATGAAGCTGGCCAGGGCCAGCGGGCGCTTTTGCAGGTATCCCCACAGCGGGTTGCCGCGGGCACAGTGGCCGAGCAAGCGCAAGGGCTGACCGCCCTCCTCTTCCATCTTGAGCGGCAGGTGGGCCATGAAGGGAAATCCGGCCTCGTCCGTGGTCACCAGACTCGCCAGCGGGTGCGCGCGCATGAGGTTGGCGGCGTGCTCGGGGTGGTTGAACTGTTTGGGCAGGTACATGGCGCTGTGCACGAAAAAGGCACCCGAAGGTGCCTGGTCATTCCCACTCGATGGTGGCGGGCGGCTTCGAACTCACATCATAGGTGACCCGGTTGATGCCACGCACCTCATTGATGATGCGGCCCGACACTTTCTTGAGCAGTGCGTAGGGCAATTCGGCCCAGTCGGCGGTCATGAAGTCGCTGGTCTGCACCGCGCGCAGGGCCACCACATAGTCGTAGGTGCGGCCATCGCCCATCACGCCCACGCTTTTGACCGGCAGGAAGACGGTGAAGGCCTGGCTGGTCAAGTCATACCAGCTCTTGCCGCTGTGGCTGTCCAGGGTGTTGCGCAGCTCCTCGATGAAAATCGCATCGGCGCGGCGCAGCAGGTCGGCATACTCCTTTTTCACTTCCCCCAGAATGCGCACGCCCAGCCCAGGCCCGGGAAAGGGGTGGCGATAGACCATGTCACGCGGCAGACCCAGCGCCACACCGAGTTCGCGCACCTCGTCCTTGAACAGGTCACGCAGCGGCTCGAGCAGTTTGAGGCCCAGTTGCTCGGGCAGGCCGCCTACATTGTGGTGGCTCTTGATGGTCACAGCCTTTTTGCTCTTGGCGCCACCGGACTCGATCACGTCGGGGTAGATGGTGCCCTGGGCCAGGAAGGTTGCGCCTTTGACGGCCGGACGGCCTTCCACTGCCGACGCCTTGCCATGGCCGACCGCTTTCAATTTGGCGGCTTCGGCCTTGAAAACGTCGACAAACAGGCCGCCGATGATCTTGCGCTTGGCCTCGGGCTCACTCACCCCGGCCAGTTTGCCCAGGAACAGCTCGCTGGCATCCACGCGCACCACCTTGGCATGCAGGCGACCTTCGAACATTTCCATGACCATATCGCCTTCGTTCAGGCGCAGCAGTCCATGGTCGACGAAGACGCAGGTCAGCTGGTCACCGATCGCGCGGTGGATCAGCGCAGCAGCCACCGAGGAATCAACACCGCCCGAGAGGCCGAGGATGACCTCTTCGTCGCCGACCTGCTCGCGGATCCTGGCCACAGCCTCTTCGATGTAATTGCCCATGATCCAGTCGGGCGTGGCACCACAGATGCCCAGCACGAAGCGCTCCAGAATCGCCCTGCCCTGCACCGTGTGCGTGACTTCAGGATGGAACTGCACCGCATAGAAGCGGCGGGTCTCGTCGGCCATGCCGGCGATGGGGCAGCTCGGGGTGCTGGCCATGACCTTGAAGCCAGGCGGCAACGCGGTGACCTTGTCGCCATGGCTCATCCAGACCTTGAGCATGCCGTGGCCTTCGGTGGTGGAGAAATCCTCAATGCCCTTGAAGAGTTCGGTGTGGCCGTGGGCGCGGACTTCGGCGTAGCCAAACTCGCGGGTGTTCGAGCCCTCGACCTTGCCACCCAGCTGCGTGGCCATGGTTTGCATGCCGTAACAGATGCCCAATACCGGAACGCCCAGCTCGAACACGGCATCCGGGGCGCGATCATCCACCTCGTACACGCTGGCGTGGGAGCCCGAAAGGATGATGCCCTTGAGGTTGCCGTCGGCGGCATGTTCCCGCACCCAGTCACTGCCCACATCGCAGGGATGGACCTCGCAGAACACATGGGCTTCACGCACACGGCGGGCGATGAGCTGGGTGACTTGCGAGCCGAAGTCGAGGATCAGGATCTTGGAATGCTGCATGGCAGGCGATATCTCAAAATTGAAAAGGCGTCTGGAGGGTCCAGACGCCTTGGTTCAGGATGCCGGAATTTTAATCGGCACGGTAGTTCGGGGCTTCCTTGGTGATCTGCACGTCATGGACATGTGATTCACGGATGCCGGCGGCGGTGATTTCGACGAATTCGGCACGCTCGTGCATCTCTGCAATGGTGGCGCAGCCGCAATAGCCCATAGAGGCACGCAGGCCGCCTGCCATCTGGTAGATGATGGCCACGACCGAACCCTTGTAGGGCACGCGTCCCTCGATGCCCTCGGGCACCAGCTTGTCAGCGTTCGGGTTGCCCGTGCTCGATTCCTGGAAGTAACGGTCGGCACTGCCCTGCTGCATGGCGCCAATCGAGCCCATGCCGCGGTAGCTCTTGTAGCTGCGGCCCTGGTAGAGGATGACCTCACCCGGTGCTTCCTCGGTGCCGGCAAACATGCCACCCATCATCACGGCGCCTGCCCCGGCAGCAATCGCCTTCGCGATATCGCCGCTGTAGCGGATGCCGCCATCGGCGATCAGCGGCACGCCGGTGCCTTTGAGGGCGGTGGCCACGCTGTCCACTGCCATGATCTGCGGCACGCCCACACCGGCCACGATGCGGGTGGTGCAGATCGAGCCCGGGCCGATGCCGACCTTGACCGCGTCGGCCCCCGCTTCCACCAGGGCCAGCGCAGCCGCGCCGGTAGCAATGTTGCCGCCAATGACCTCAACCTGAGGGTAGTTCTGCTTGACCCAGCGCACGCGCTCGATCACGCCCTTGCTGTGGCCATGCGCGGTGTCGACCACGATGGCATCGACGCCGGCCTTGACCAGGGCTTCCACACGTTCTTCGGTGCCCTCGCCCACCCCGACGGCGGCACCCACCAGCAGGCGACCGGCCGTGTCGCGGGCGGCGTTCGGAAAATTGAGCTGTTTGGTGATGTCCTTGACGGTGATCAGGCCCTTGAGCTCGAAGGCGTCGTTCACCACCAGCAGCCGCTCAAGCTTGTGCTTGTTGAGCAAGGCCTTGGCCTGCTCGGGGGTGGTGCCTTCGGGCACTGTGACCAGCCGCTCGCGCGGGGTCATGATCTCGCTGACCTTCTGGTCATAGCGGGTTTCAAAGCGCAGGTCGCGTCCGGTGACGATGCCCACCACCTTGCCTCCATCGCAGACCGGGAAACCGGACACGCCCAGTTCGTCCGACAGCGCCATGACCTGACGCACCGTGGTCTGGGGGGTGATGACCACCGGGTCGCGCAGCACCCCCGACTCGTAGCGCTTGACCTTGGCCACCTGGGCGGCCTGTTCCTGCGCGGAGAGGTTTTTATGGACAATGCCGATGCCGCCTTCCTGGGCAATCGCAATCGCCAGACGGGCTTCGGTCACGGTGTCCATGGCGGCCGAGACCAGCGGCAGGTTCAGGCGGATGTTGCGGGTAAATTGCGTTGCCAGCGAAGTGTCCTTGGGCAGGACCTGGGAGTACGCGGGGACCAGGAGAACGTCGTCAAAGGTAAGGGCTTTACCGAGTAGGCGCATAGCTAGGGCTCCAAAAAAAGGATTGTACCTGTGCGGGCAAGGGTTTCCCCTCGGTGGCTCGGTCTGCCAACGCGATGCGGCAGTCACCCCATCCACGGCGGCCAGTGGCCGCTGCTACGGCATTTCAAACAGCAACACCTTGAGTGAGCGCTCTGGGTCGACATCGGCAAAAGCCGGCGGGTTGTCCAGGCGACAGACAAAACGCAGCGCCGGTGCTTCTGTCGCCACCAAGTCCATCAGGAAGCGGCTGGTCAGCTCAGGAGCGTTCAGACACAACAGGGCCTGCCCCCCAGGCGCCAGCAGTTCGGGCAGACGGCGCACCACACGGGCATAGTCCTTGCTGGCCACAAAGCTGCCTTTCTGGTAACTGGGCGGGTCGGCCACCACGATGTCGTAGGGCCCCATGCGCTTGAGCTTGCCCCAGGATTTGAACAGGTCATGTGCCAGAAAACGACCACCCTGCAGGCCATTGAACTGGTGATTCTGCTGCCCGATGGCGAGGGCGCCGGCGGCCATGTCCACATTCACCACTGCACGGGCGCCACCCTGCAGCGCAGCCACCGAAAAAGCACAGGTGTAGGCAAACAGATTGAGCACGCGCAGGCCGCGGGTCCGCTCGCGCAGCCACTGCCGGCCACAGGCCATGTCCAGAAACAGGCCATGGTTCTGCCCCTTGAGTACATGCACTCGGTAACGTGCGCCCTGCTCGGTGACCACATGCGGATCGGGCACACCGCCCGCCATCAGCCGGGTCTCGGCAAGGCCTTGGGCGGGCTGGCGGCACTGGTAGACCCAGTGCAAGGGTTCGGGGCGCAGACACAGCGTCGCCTGAACGGCCTGCAGTTCGGCGTCGCTCAAGGGGACAAAGCTGGTCAGCACCCAGACCGGGGCATACCAGTCCAGACTCAGGTGTTCACAGCCCGGGTACAGCCCGCCTCGGCCATGGAAAATGCGGCAGACGTCTTGTCCCGGCTGGGCCAGGGCAATGGCGTCCAGCAGGGCCTGCATCAGTAACCGGCCGCTGCGCCCGGGCGCTTTTTGGCAAAGAGGCCGGCCCGGCGTGCGCCCTGCTGGCGAAAGCGCTCTCGGCGCGCCACCTTGGGGTCGACAAGCAGGGCGCGGCTCAGTTCGATGCGGTCCCCTTCGCGCGGGCGTACATGCCAGCCCGCCTTGCGGCCCCAGATGGAGGGGGTCAACTTCTGGCAGGCCTGCTCGGGCCACTCCGCAGGCCAATCAGGCTGCTGGGTGGCCTGCACCACGGCCTGGGCCAGGGTGGTCCCGGCGGTCACGCGCAGGCCCAGCTCGCAGACCACGCGCGGGGCCGGGCTAAAGCAGATGGTGATCTGGATGGCCTCAGCCATAGACCTGCTCGGCACGCGCGATGAAGGCGTCCACCAGACTGCCGGCGATCTTGTCGAACACCGGCCCGACCATGGCCGAGAGCGTGGCGCTGGAAAATCCGTAGTGCAGCTCCAGCTCCACCTTGCAGGCACGCTGGTGGCCGTCGCCCACCGGGTTGAAGGTCCAGCTGCCACTGAGGCTGGAAAAGGGGCCGTCAACCAGTTGCAGATGCACTGCACGACCATCGCGGTGCGTATTGCGGGTGGTGAAGGACTGCCTGAGCCCGGCCATGGCGATGCCGACTTCGGCCACCATGCCATCGGGGGTGACCTCCTTGACCCGGGCGTGGTCGCACCAGGGCAGGAACTCGGGGTAACGGGCCACATCGGTGACGAGCCGGAACATTTCTTCCGGGCTGTACCAGATGAGGACAGACTTGTGGATATTCTTCATACAATCGAACGCTTGCCCGGGATTGTATGTTTCGCGGCTGCCCCCAACTCCAGTCCATGGCCACCAAAAAGCCCTCTCCCGCCGCCAAGTCCGCCCTGATCGCCGAAAACAAAAAGGCGGCATTCAACTACTTCTTCGAGGAGCGCCACGAAGCCGGGATGGTGCTCGAGGGCTGGGAAGTCAAGGCGATCCGGGACGGCAAGGTCCAGCTTACCGATGGTTATGTGGTCATCAAGAACGGCGAAATGTTCATCATCGGCCTGCTGATCCACGCCCTCAAGACCGCCTCGACCCATGTCAACCCCGAGTCCGCCCGCATCCGCAAACTGTTGCTGCACAAGGACGAAATCCGGCGTCTGACCGGCAAGGTCGAACAAAAGGGCTACACCCTGGTGCCGATCAACCTGCACTGGAAGAACGGGCGTGTGAAGTGCGAGGTGGCGCTGGCCAAGGGCAAGGCCGAGCACGACAAGCGGGACACCATCAAGGACCGCGAAGGCAAGCGCGAGGTCGAGCGGGCAATGAAATCGCGCAACCGCTGACCCTCTCCAGAACTTCGCGGTCAGAGACCGCTCCTACGGCAGATGGCGCAGTGGGTGGTGGTCCGAGGGCCAGGGGCTGACGAAAAAGCGGGCCACTTCCGCGGCGTCCACCTCTTCCACCCGGACCGGTTTCCATTTCGGCTTGTGGTCCTTGTCCACCGCCAGGGCGCGGATGCCCTCCACGGTTTCACTTTCTGTCACCGGGCGCAAATGGAAACAGTGGTGCACCAGGTCACGTTCCATGCGCAGGTCATCGGCCAGACCCATGCTCCGCGCCCGGCGGATCTGCTCGAGCACCACATGGAGCATCAAGGGAGAACGGGCGCGCAAGGTCTGCGCGGTCTGCTGGCTCCAGCCGTCCCCGGCGGTTTCGAGGGCATCCATCATGGCCTGTATGCTGGGCAGGCCGAACACGGCATCGATCTGCGGTTGTGGCTGGAGCTTTTCGGCTGCGAGGCTGCCCGGCTGGGCCAGCACCCAGCGCTCGACGGCTTCGCTGTTCTCGAATGGGCTGCTCACCAGCCGGCTCCAGATGGGTTCGAGCATGGACGCAGGCAGGGCGATATCAGCCAGCCGCGCGGCCACCGCCTGCGGACCACTGAGGACCAGTCCGGTCAGGCCCAGGTATTCACCCAGCCTGCCAGGACAACGGCTGAGAAAAAACCCGCCGCCCACATCGGGGAACAGGCCGATGTGGGTTTCCGGCATGGCCATCTTGGTGCGCTCGGTGACCAAGCGCACACTGGCCCCCTGGCTGATCCCCATGCCCCCGCCCATGACGATGCCGTCCATGAAGGCGATGTAGGGTTTGGGATAGGTGTGTATCAGGTGGTTGAGGGCATATTCCTCGGTGAAGAAATCGCCCAGCGCCGCCTCGCCGGCCAGCGCGGCCTGGTGGAAAAAACGGATGTCACCACCGGCGCAGAACGCGCCGAAGGGTCCTTCCTTGCCGGTGCCACGCACGGCCACGGCCAGCACCTGCGGATCGTGTTGCCAGCGCTGCAGGGCCGTGGTGAACTCGCGCACCATCGGCAGCGTCAGCGCATTGAGCGCCCTGGGACGATTGAGCGTGATGCAGCCAATGCGGCCCTCGATTTGCGCGATGACTTCAGACACGATTGTTTCTCCAGCCCAGCCATTCATTGGCCACCAGGGCGCCCAGCACCAGCAGGCCGCCCGTCAGCACGCTCGACTGCGGCACCTCATTGGCGCCCAGCCAGGCCAGCAGGATGCCGAAAACAACCTCCAGCAAGGCCAGGAGAGACACCTCGGGCGCCTGCAGCACGCGCGCACAGACCACCGACAGGGCACAGGGGATGGCCAGCTGGAACAGGCCCAGGCCGGCCAGCAGCCCGATGTCATGCGCACTGGCCTGCAGCGGCCAGGCCAGCGGCAGGGTCAGCGCACAGGACAACACCGCACCCAGCATGACCGAGGGCACCAGGTCCAGGTCCAGACCCTCGGCATGGCTTTTTTGCACCAGCGTCCATTGCGTGGCGCCCGCCAGGGGCACGCACATGGCGACCAACGAGCCCAGCAGCAGGTTGGGAGCTCCCAGGGAGAACTGCTGCCCGTACATCCAGCCGATGCCCAGCCCGGCCACCACGATCGCACCCCAGGTGCGGGTCGGCAGGCGATGCCCGAGCACCACGCGGGTGAAGAGGGCGGTGACAAAAGGCCCCACCGCCAGGGTGATCAGCACATTGGCCACAGCGGTCAGGGTGAGCGCGACCATGAAGGCGGTGAACATGATGCTCCAGCACAGGCCGGAGAGCCAGAAATAGCCACTGCGCCAGGGCAGGCGCCGGAACACCCCCAGGCCTTGCCACAGGGGCAGGATCACCAGCAGGGAGATCACCGTGAAACAACTGCGCCAGAAAGTGACTTCGAAGCTGCGGGCATCTTCCAGCTGCCTGGTGACCACGCCGGCGGTGGACCACAGGGCCGCGCACAGCACCATCAGGGCCACCGCTTGGCCATGCTGAATCTTCATGAATCGCTCTCCTCTATCGCTTCGCAGCGCACTGCGGGGTCACCGGATGGGCGGGTCAGGCGTCTTTCTGGGCGCGCTTGCGCTCATGCTCCTTGAGGAAACGCTTGCGCAGTCGGATGCTCTTGGGCGTGATCTCGACGAGCTCATCATCCTCAATGAATTCGACCCCGTATTCGAGGGTGAGTTCGATCGGCGGCGTGATCTTGATCGCGTCCTCCTTGCCCGAGACGCGGAAGTTGGTCAGCTGCTTGGTGCGGGTGGCATTGACTACCAGATCGTTGTCCCGGCTGTGGATGCCGACGATCATGCCCTCGTAAACCGGGTCATTGGGCTTGACGAACATGCGCCCACGGTCGTCGAGCTTGCCCAGCGCGTAGGTGAAGATTTCGCCGTCGTCCATCGAGATCAGAACACCGTTCTTGCGGCCACCGATCTCGCCCTTGTGCGGCTCGTAGCTGTCGAAAATGTTGGAGATCAGGCCCGATCCACGCGTGAGGTTGAGGAATTCATTGGAAAAACCGATCAGGCCGCGCGCCGGAATGCGGTACTCCAGGCGAACACGACCACGGCCGTCCGGCTCCATGTTCACCAGCTCACCCTTGCGCTCGCCCAGCGCCTGCATCACGCCACCCTGGTGATTTTCTTCAATGTCGGCCGTGACCAGTTCAATCGGTTCGTGCTTGACGCCGTCGACATCGCGGAAAAGCACACGCGGCTTGGAAACGGCCAGCTCGTAGCCTTCGCGGCGCATGTTCTCAAGCAGGATGGTCAGGTGCAGTTCACCACGGCCTGCGACCTCGAAAACGCCGTCTTCGCTGGTCTCGCGCACCCGCAGGGCCACATTGTGCTGCAGTTCCTTTTGCAGGCGATCCCAGATCTGGCGGCTCGTCACGTATTTGCCTTCACGGCCAGCCAGCGGCGAGGTGTTGACGCAGAAGTTCATGGTCAGCGTGGGCTCATCGACCTTGAGCATCGGCAAGGGCACAGGGTCGAGAGGATCGGTCACGGTCACGCCGATGCCGATGTCGGCAATGCCGTTGATCAGAACGATATCGCCTGGCCCGGCTTCGGTCACCTGCACACGGTCCAGGCCCTGGAAGGTCAGCACCTGGTTGATGCGGCCCTTGATGCTGTTGCCGTCCGGTCCCTCCATCACGACCACATCCATGCCAGGCTTGATCTTGCCCTGGCTGACACGGCCCACCCCAATGCGGCCCACGAAGGTGGAGAAGTCCAGCGCTGAAATCTGCAACTGCAGGGGAGCCTCCGGATTGCCCTGGTTGGGGGGCACATGCTTGAGTACGGTATTGAAGAGGGCGGACATGTCCGGACCCCACTGCTCGCCCGGAGCGCCCTCCTCCAGCGATGTCCAGCCGTTGATGCCCGAGGCATAGACCACGGGGAAGTCGAGCTGTTCATCGGTGGCCCCCAGCTTGTCAAACAGGTCAAAGGCTGCATTCACGACCTTGTCGCAGTTGGCGCCGGGCTTGTCGACCTTGTTGACCACCACGATGGGTTTGAGGCCCAGGGCCAATGCCTTTTTGGTCACGAAGCGGGTCTGCGGCATCGGGCCTTCCTGCGCGTCGATCAGCAATACCACGCCGTCCACCATGGACAAGGCGCGCTCGACTTCGCCACCAAAATCTGCGTGGCCGGGCGTATCAACGATGTTGATGTGGGTGCCCTGCCAACTCACGGCACAGTTCTTGGCCAGGATGGTGATACCGCGTTCGCGTTCAATGGCGTTGTTGTCCATGACGGTATCGACGACCTTTTCATGGTCGGCAAAGGTGCCAGACTGGCGCAGCAGTTGATCGACCATGGTGGTCTTGCCGTGGTCGACGTGCGCGATGATGGCGATGTTGCGAATTTGCTTGCTCATGGTTGCTTCCAATATCAGGCCAGCGCAGGGGCTGGCGAACTTTCCAGAACTTGTTGAATTTCGAGGGGGCTGAGCAGCCGGGTCGGGATCAGCTCGCCGGCCAGGGTATGGCCGGTGCCCAGCAAGGCACGCGGTGAGTCACCGTAGACACGCACCCGGGGCATGTCCGCCCAGGCCCCACGGCGGCGCATGCCAGAGAGGAACCTGCCGGCATTCTCCGGGTCCAATGTGACAGGTCGCCAGCCTTGCAGCAGGCAGTCGATGGGTTGCAGTGCGGCCAGTCGCTCGCCCTCCGCCATCGCTTCGAGACCTTCGAGGCTCAGGCACTGGCTGACGTCGAAAGGCCCGGTCTGCACGCGGCGCAGGGCCGAGAGGTGGGCACCGCAGCCGAGGGCTTCGCCAATGTCCTCTCCCAGCGTACGGATGTAGGTGCCCTTGCTGCAGGCCACACGCAGTCGAAGGTGAGGTGCTTCGCCCTGCAGTTGCATGTCCAGCAGCTCGAGGTCATGGATCACCACCTCACGCGCTTGGCGCTCGACGGTTTCGCCCTCGCGGGCGTACTCGTAGAGGGCCTTGCCATCCTTCTTGAGGGCGCTGTGCATGGGCGGCACCTGGCGGATCGGCCCCATGAAACGGTCGAGCACCTCCACCACCTGACCGATGCTGCAGCTGACCGGGCGCACTTCGATGGGCTCGCCCTCGGCATCTGCGGTGCGCGTCTTCTGGCCCAGACGCACCGTGGTCTCGTAGACCTTGTCGGCATCCAGATGCTGCTGACTGAATTTGGTGGCCGCGCCAAAGCACAACGGCAGTACGCCGGTGGCAAGGGGATCGAGGGTACCGGTATGGCCAGCCTTTTCGGCACGCAGCAACCACTTGACCTTCTGCAAGGCCTGGTTGCTGGACAGGCCCAGCGGTTTATCGAGCAACACCACCCCGTGCACAGGGCGCCGTTGCACCCGTGTGCGCGGCGCTGTGCTCATCAGTCGTCCTTGGCGCGCGAGGAGACCGCCTTGGCGATCAGGGCATTCATGTCGGCTGCACGCTCGGTGGTGCGGTCAAAAATGAAATGCAGCGTCGGCACAGTGTGGATGTGCAGACGCTTGAAGAGGCCGTTGCGCAGAAAGCCGGCTGCGGCGTTGAGGCCTTGTGTGGTTTCTTCCGGTTCGCCGGTCAGCAGGCTGAAGTACACCTTGGCGTGGGCATAGTCCGGCGTCACCTCGACGGCGTTGATCGTCACCATGCCCACCCGAGGGTCCTTGAGCTCGCGCGCGATCAACTCCGACAGATCACGCTGGATCTGGTCGGCGACGCGGTAGCCCCGGTTCGGGACGGAAGAAGCCTTGCGCGGCATTACAGCGTTCTCGCGATTTCCTTGACTTCAAAGAATTCGAGCTGGTCGCCCTCTTTGATGTCGTTGTAGTTCTTGAGCTTGATACCGCACTCGAAGCCCTCCTTGACCTCGCGCACATCGTCCTTGAGGCGCTTGAGCGACTCGAGTTCGCCGGTGTAGATGACCACGTTGTCGCGCAGCAGGCGGAAACGCGCCGAGCGGGTGACCATGCCGTTGGTGACCATACAGCCTGCCACGGTGCCGATCTTGGAGGCCACGAACACGGTACGAATCTCGGCATTGCCGATGACTTCTTCCTTCTGTTCGGGGGCCAGCATGCCGGACATGGCCGCCTTGAGTTCGTCCACTGCGTCGTAGATGATGTTGTAGTACTTGATCTGGACTTCGTTGTTTTCAGCCAGCTTGCGGGCACCGGCATCGGCGCGCACATTGAAGCCGATCACGATCGCCTTGGAGGCAATCGCCAAATTGATGTCCGACTCGCTGATGCCACCGACTCCGGTGTAAACCATCTGCACCCGCACCTCGTCGGTCGAGAGCTTGAGCAGGGAAGCGGCCAGCGCTTCCTGCGAACCCTGTACATCGGCCTTGAGCACGATGGGCAGGCTCTTGACTTCACCGGCCTGCATGTCGGCGAACATGTTTTCCAACTTGGCGGCCTGCTGCTTGGCCAGCTTGGTGCTGCGGTACTTGCCGGCGCGGTAGGTGGCGATTTCGCGGGCACGCCGCTCGTCCGAGAGCACCATGAAATCGTCACCGGCCAGAGGCACATCCGACAGACCCTGGATTTCGACCGGAATGGAGGGACCGGCCTCCTTGGTCGGCTTGCCGTTTTCGTCGAGCATGGCACGCACGCGGCCGTAAGTCTGACCGGCCAGCACCACATCGCCGACCTTGAGCGTGCCCGACTGCACCAGCACCGTGGCCACCGAGCCGCGACCCTTGTCCAGGCTGGCTTCGATCACCAGACCCTTGGCGGCGGCTTCGACCGGCGCCTTGAGTTCAAGCACTTCCGCCTGCAGCAGCACCTGCTCGAGCAGTTCATCCACACCCATGCCGGTCTTGGAGGACACCGCCACAAAGGGCGATTCACCGCCAAATTCCTCGGGAACAACCTCTTCAGCAATCAGCTCGGCCTTGACCTTTTCAATGTTGGCATCGGGCTTGTCGGCCTTGGTCATGGCCACCACGATCGGCACACCCGCTGCTTTGGCATGCTTGATGGCTTCCTTGGTCTGGGGCATGACGCCGTCATCGGCCGCACACACCAGGATCACGATGTCGGTGGCCTGGGCACCACGGGCTCGCATCGCCGTGAACGCCTCGTGACCGGGAGTGTCCAGAAAAGAGACCATGCCTCGCGGCGTCTCCACATGGTAGGCACCGATGTGCTGGGTGATGCCACCGGCTTCGCCTGCGGCCACCTTGGCTCGGCGGATGTAATCGAGCAGCGAAGTCTTGCCGTGGTCAACGTGGCCCATGACGGTCACCACCGGGGCACGCGGCAGGGCTTCGGCCTGCGTCGCGGAGGCCTCCTCCTCGGTGAAGGCTTCGGGGTCGTCCAGGGCGGCCACGATGGCGGTGTGTCCCAGTTCCTCGACCACGATCATGGCGGTGTCCTGGTCCAGCGACTGGTTGATGGTGACCATCTGACCGAGCTTCATCAGTTGCTTGATGACCTCGGAGGCCTTGATCGACATCTTGTGGGCCAGCTCGGAGACCGTGATGGTTTCGGGCACATGCACCTCCAGCACACGCTGCTCCGCGGGAGCGGCCTGCTGTTCTTCGCGGTCGTGATGTCCCTTGCGGCCCTTGGGTCCTGCACGCCAGGCATTGCGTCCCACGCCCCCTGTGCTGTCGCCTCGGGTCGGAATGGCCTTTTTCTTGGCAGGATCTCCCGCCCAGCTCGAAGACAGCTTGGCGGACTTGACTTCCTTGCCAGCGCCCGGCGATGCAGTCCCGGCTGCACTGCGCGTCCCCGGTGCGGGTGTTCCAGCGGGTTTGTGCAAGGTCCCCTTGACGGCCGGCTTGGCCGCCTCGGGGGGCTCTTCCTTCTTGGCCACCAACACCTTCTTGGGGGTGTTCATCATGGCGCGAATGGCCTCGGCTTCGGCCAGGGCCTTGCGACGACGGTCTTCCAGTTCCCGCGCACGCGCAGTTTCTTCTTCTGCGCGCGCCCTGGACTCGGCAGCGGCCTGGGCAGCAGCTTCTTCACGGGCACGCTTGTCGGCTTCGGCCTTCTGCACGGCCGCCTGGGCGGTGCTGTCCTCGGCAGCGGCGGCGGGGGCCTTGCCAGCCTGGGTGGCAGCGTTGATGCTGGCAGCCTCCTGGCGGGCGCGTTCTTCTCGCTCTTGCCGGCTCAGTGCTGGCTGGGCTTCGCCGGCCTGGGTGGCAGCGTCGGCTGCAGCGCGTTCGGCCGCATCGGCTTCGGCCCTGGCACGGGCTTCAGCCTCTTCGCGCTGACGCCGCTTCTCGGCCAATTCCTCTTCCTGACGACGGATCAGTTCTGCCTGACGGCGGGCCTCTTCCTCACGTCGGGCCAGTTCTGCATGGTCAATGACGGGTTCGGCGGGCACCGAAGCCACCGGTTCGTCATCGCGCTTGATGAGAGTGCGTTTCTTGCGGACCTCGACCTGGATGGTGCGGGCCTTGCCGGTGGCATCGGCCTGCTTGATCTCGGTCGTCGATTTTTTGGTCAGGGTGATCTTCTTGCGCTCACCCGTGCCGTGGCTGGCCTGCAAGTAGGACAGCAGCATTTGCTTGTCCACTTCGCTCAGGGGATCGGAGGCGGACGATTTGGCCACGCCTGCAGAGCGCAATTGCTCGAGCAGGGTTTCGGCGGGTTTCTTGAGTTCACTGGCGAACTCGGCGACGGTGGTACTGGTCATATTTGCTACAAGCCTCCATCAATCTCAGGCCTGGCCTGCTGCGAACCAATGTTCGCGGGCTTTCATGATCAGGGCGGTGGCTTCTGCAGCCTCCTGCCCGGTGATGTCGGTCAGCTCGTCGGTAGCGAGGTCGGCCAGATCATCACGAGAATGCACACCGGCCTCGGCCAGTTTGGCGATCAGCTCGGGGGTCAGGCCGGGGAGGTCACGCAGGTCCTGCGACACGTCCTCAACGCTTTCCTCGCGTGCGATTTCCATTGTCAGCAAGGCGTCTTTGGCCCGGGCACGCAGTTCATTGACGGTGTCCTCGTCAAAGGACTCGATCTCCAGCATTTCCTGCAGGGGCACGTAGGCAACTTCTTCGAGACTGGCGAAACCTTCGGCGATCAGGATGTCGGCAATTTCCTCGTCCACATCGAGCTTCTCCATGAACAGCGCGCGGATAGCCGTCGTTTCTTCGGCCTGCTTTTGGGCAGACTCGGCCGCGTCCATGATGTTGATCTTCCAGCCGGTCAATTCTGAAGCCAGGCGCACGTTCTGGCCACCCCGACCGATCGCGATCGCCAGGTTTTCCTCGTCGACCACCACGTCCATCGCATGCTTTTCCTCATCGACCACGATCGACTGCACATTGGCAGGCGCCAGGGCGCCGATGACGAACTGGGCCGGGTCCTCGCTCCAGAGCACGATGTCCACACGCTCACCGGCGAGTTCGTTGGTCACGGCATTGACGCGGGTGCCGCGCACGCCGACACAGGTGCCGATCGGATCGACACGCTTGTCGTGGGAGATGACGGCGATCTTGGCTCGCGAACCTGGATCACGAGCGCAGGATTTGATCTCGAGCAGGCCCTGCTCAATTTCAGGAACCTCCTGGCGGAACAGCTCGATCATGAATTCGGGCGCCGAACGCGAGAGGATGATGGGCGCACCGCGCAGGGTCAGGTCCACCTCCATGATCATGGCGCGCACGCGGTCGCCATTGCGAAGATTTTCCTTGGGGATGGTTTCACCGCGGCGCAGGCGGCCTTCGACACGGCCCGATTCGCAGATGATGTCGCCTTTGTCCATGCGCTTGACGGTGCCGACGAAGATTTTCTCGCCACGCGACATGAATTCATTGAGCAGCATTTCGCGCTCGGCATCACGGATCTTTTGAAGGATCACCTGCTTGGCGGCCATGGCACCGATGCGGCCGATCGGCAGGGACTCGACCTGCTCCTCAATGTACTCGCCCACCTCGACATCCGCCACTCGCTCCTGGGCGTCCATCAGCAGTTCCTCGGCATCGGGGTTTTGCAGTCCGGCATCGTCGGGAACCACCAGCCACCGGCGGAAGGTTTCGTACTCACCGGAGTCGCGATCAATGGACACGCGGATGTCCACTTCGCCTTCGTACAGCTTCTTGGTGGCCTGTGCCAGGGCGGCCTCAACAGCGCCAATCACGACATCGCGCTCAACATTCTTCTCGCGCGAGATGGCATCCACCAGCATCAACAGTTCGCGGTTCATGACTCGACTCTCCT
>JACCED011806306.1_pt1 | contig 66221 bp, 66 predicted proteins | sample 7455021 | NCBI WGS metagenome assembly JACCED01 (sample SAMN15323456, study PRJNA562643) | freshwater metagenome | isolation source: river surface water | place: USA:Blue River Watershed | collected 2017-08-19 | reverse complement strand
TTTATTTTTATCAAAAAAATATATTTTATAATTAATTTCGTCTAAGAAAAACCCAAAATATATTAATCTTAATATTTGTTCTTCGTTTAATCGTTTATTATTATAATTTATATATTTTTTATTTATTTTCAAAATATCATTATTTAATAATAAACTTATAATAAAATAAAATGTTGCTTTTTGATATTCATATGTATTTTTTCGATATAAATTACGTATTTTGATATATTCATTAATATTTTTATAATCTTTAATTATAAAATTATAAAAATTATCTTCAAATAATAAATTATATTTGTTTTTATAATCCATTTTTTTTAATTCATCTCTAAACTCTTTACAAAATGTATTAGTAAAATTTAAAAATTCAATAATATTTTTATAATATTTATTTTTATTTTCATCAAATTTATTAATCATTATATATTATTTTAACACTCTATTATTAAAATATAAAAAAAATATATTTATTTTTGATTTTCGATAAATTTATATATATCATAATGATTTTTAAATTTTTTACTTTCATAAAATGATTCATAATCTATTTTAATTAAATCTTTAGTATTTATACTATTTAATAATTCTAACATTTTACTTTTATTTATATTTTCATATTTAATTAAACCTAATTCTTCTAATTTATAATATTCATTTGGTATTTTATTATCAAAATCTTCATATATTATGTCTTGTATTCTTTTTATACATAAACAAGAATCATTAAATTTATTATATATTATTTTGTAAATAACATTTTGCTTTAGGTTTTCATTATTATTTATTTCCATTTTTTTCTATTTTAATTAAATATATTTTTATTATTTTTTTTTATTTAATTAAAATAATTCAACTTAAAAAAATATTTTTTTAAGATCATAAATAAAATATAAAAAAATAAAAAAATAATAAAATAATGATATTAACAAAAGAATTAACATATGATTTTTTAGAATATGTTGATAGAAAAGAATTATTAGATAAATATATATATGTTTTTTCAAAAAATGATAAAATGATTCAACGAATTTATGATGTATCAAAAAAATATTTATTTGAATTATTTTCTAAATATCAAAATCACAAAAAATATGATTTTTTAGAAGATAAATTTTTTTTAAATAAATGGATAAATGAAACAAATTATATATATAAATTATTTTTAAATGATATAAAAGACGAACAAATAATAGATTATTTTTTAAAAAAAAATAATGATCAATATAGTTATTTTTATTCTAATTTTTTTTCAAAATTAATAGGAATATATAATCTTGATTTTCATATATATTTAGAAAATAGATTAAAAAATATTAAAAAATATAATAAATCGATTAAATTTGAACTAAAAAAAACATTATTATTTAATCATATAAAATCAATAAAATATCAAAAATACGAGATATTGGAATATTTAATACACAAAGATAATAATTATGTATCTAAAAAAAATATAAAACTTATTATAAAATTATTGAAAGATTTAATGTCTGAAACAGCATTTCATGATGAAAAAAAAATAATATATTGTTATTTTTATACATTTGATTATGCAAATAAAATTATAAATATTATAAAAAAATATCAAAAAAATATGAAAACTGAAGTATTAGATAAAATCATAGAAGATAATATAGGAAAAAAATTTATGGTAAATATTATTCAAAAAGGAGTTTATCATAAATCTATTATTGAAGTTTATGAAAAAATAATTCAAAAACCGGACGATTTTAAACAATTAGATAATGAATTAATAAAAAATATTGATAATAAAATTTTATACTTTTTATTTGAAATAATAGGATTAAATAAATTAAAAGAATTGGATGATAAAATTTTTACAATTGATAATAAATTAATAATAGAATTGATTATTGATTATAATGAATTAAAATTTAATTTTGATGATAGAATTAAACTTTTAAATTATTTATTATTAGAAAAAAAATTAAGTATAAATGATGAAGATTATAAAAAAAAAACTATATCAATCACTTATGGTAAATCTAAAAATGAAGTAGATTTATTTTTAAAAAAAATAACAGATGTTTTAAATAATAATAAATTTTGTGATTTTTTGTTAAAAAATTGTTCAAGTATAATGAAAAAAATTAATTTTAAATATGAAAATATTTATTTATATTATGACGATTATAATAATTTTTATAATATTATTAAAGATTTTTATTCAAAAAATACAGATTTTGATAAAGAATTTAAAATAAATAATTTTTATGATTTTTTATTTTTATATAGTATACATAATAATAATCAAGAAGTATTTTATTTATTTAAAAAATATGATATTGATAATGATAAAATAAATTATAAATTATTATTAAAAAATAATTTATTATTTGATAAAATGTCAGAAGAAAATATTAAATTTATTGTTAATAATAACATATTGTTAGATTCGTATTTAATGGAATTTGCAGCATTAACAAATAATTTATATTTAATAAAAACATTAAAAAATTATAATTGTCCATATGATGTATTTGTTTTATTTGCATCATGTAAAAATGAAAATTTCGAAATATTTAAATGGTGTATAGAAAATAATATAGAATTTGATATTCGTTGTTATGATTTATTAAAAAAAAATTTACAAAAATATTTTGATTATACTAATAAAGATAAAATATATATTAATAATTATAATATTGATAAAATTAGAAAATCCCATTTTAATAATAAACTAATATTAAATTATATAATACAAAATAATATTGATAAATCACAAGAAGGAATAAATACATGTAAAAACTTATTAAATGAATTTAATAAATTTGAATTTAAAAGAGAAACAACCTTTGATACAATATCAAATAAATTTTATTTTTTTTAATTTTTATTTAATTTTTAATTAATTTTTATTTATTGTTTTATTTTTTTGTTTTTCTATTTGATAATTGAATATATTGATTATCATATTCTAATTTAATACCCAAAACATAACCTAATAATAATCCAAACATTGACATTAAACTGCATACAAATCCACCAGTCATTGGATCTACTTTATCCATTAAAAAATCATTAATACTAGGATTTTTATTTAATTCATTTTCTATTTCTTTTTCTTCATTAAAACCTTTAATATTAACTAAATAAGGATTTGGATTTGAAACACATTCATTAACAAGTGTTAACCATAAAGCCATTCCATCTTTTGTTGTACAATATTGCAATGCACAATCTTTAGCAGTTAATCCTAATTGATTATCAGCTATTGGTTCATTAGCACCTGTTGAAATAGCAAAAATATTTTTTAGATTATATAAAAATAAAATTGGTATTATAAAATTTATTTTCATTTTTTTAAATTAATAAAGTATATTAATATATATATTATATATTATATATTAAATTTTTTTTAAATTGATTTTTTTTATAAATTTTAATAATAATAATAATATCATTACTAATTATCATCTTCCGAATCTTCATCTTCTGCTAATAATGCATATTTATTTGATGATCTTTTTATTACTTTATTCTTTGGGGTTTCATCATATTCTACATTATATGTAAAAGTTAGATAAATAAATTCTATATTGTAGTTAACTACATTCTTAATATTTAAGTCATGCATATTAAATATAATAGGGAGTGAATAATCTAATGATTGAGAATCAATCATATTTCCTAAAATATTCATATATTTTGATATATATTCTTTAAGAAAATAACGGGAATATATGATTTTCATTGCTTTAACGATTCGTGATTTTTCCATTTCAGGGAAATATAATATTTTTATACTTTCTTTAAATAAAGGTGAACTACGTATTTCATTCCAATTTATTATATGTATGATAGGATGACAGTAAACATTACAATTATTATGTGAAAATACTATATCATTATACATAACGACTATTCCTTTCCATGGTTTAAATATATCATACCATGAATCAATACACGAAGTATCAAATTGAAGATTTTTCAGTGTCAAATCTCCAATTTTGACATCATTCAAAAACTCTACACCACTAATATTAGTAGGGGTATATTCGAATTGAACTAAAGAACTCATTTTTACGTTATACTTATTATTATTATAAACTTTAAAAAAATATAATATTAATTATAAATTTTCATTTTTTTGTGATTTAATAAATTATAAAAGATTATTAACAAAAGATAATGTTTACGTTTAATTTTATAAAAAAAAAATGAATTATTAGTTCTTAATATAATATTATATACAATTTATTAAAAAAAACAGTTAAATTAATATTTAAAAAGTATGAAAATACTAAATCTAGAAGATATCCCTAAAACTAAGTATATTTGTATTTTTAGCTATTCTTTAAAAGATGGTATTCCTCAAATAGATTCATATATCAAAAATAATAGTTTTAGTGAATATAATAGTTGTGGTATGACTGAGAAAAAAGACTATCTAATTGATAGTGATGAAAACCTTATACTCTTTTTAAATGAAATATATGATAAAATTATTTTAGATTATTCAAAAAAAGAGGAAAATATTCAAAAAATATTTGAAAATCTAGAGGAAAAAAATGTTTCTATATTTACAAATAATTTTAAAGACAATAATGATAGTCAAATATTTAAAAGTTATTTTTTAACTATAGTAAATATTGAAAAAGGATGTCCAAATGGTGAATTAAATATTTATTCATATTTTGATTTTGATAGAAAAAAGTTAAATAATTATTATATGCATTATTATGCAATTCAAAATTTTGCAATTTATCAACAACAACCAGGAATTTATGTTCTTCAATATACATATTTTGTAAGTTTTAATAATTTTACAGATGATAATTATTATATTGATAAACTAGAAGAAATATGTTGTTCAAATTTAATAAATAAAAATCATTATTTACAATTATATAAAAAAAATAGAAGTTTTTGTTTTGATATTTATGATTATGAAAAAGTACCTGATAATTATATTTATATTAAAAGTTATTTAATTAATGTTAATAGATTAGGTATTCATGACTATAAATTAATACCTCATCTTGTAAATGCTTCTAAAAATAGAAAGTTAAAAGTTATTTTAGAGAAAAAATATCATTATTTAAATAATAATATTAAAAATGAATTATCAAAATATGTTTTTTATGAAGCTAAAGAAGTTCTAACTTATAGAGATTTACGAAGTGAAGAATATAAAAAAAGATATAATGATAGTGAGGAAGAAAATTAATAATTTTTTAATTGTTTATTGTTTATAAAAATCAACATCTTTTCTTAAATCATTATGTAAGGTATTAAATGCGATTTTAACAATTTTTATAATTTTCTGTAATTCTTTTATATTTTTTTGAATACTTTTTTCATCTTCTTTAATAGTAAAATTAATTTTAACTTCTTTTATACCACCTACTAAAAAATTATTATAAATACATAAAAACTTTTCTTTATTATTATGGTTTTTTTTATTTACAGATATAGTAAAAAAAGGAACAGATGCTTCAGGACCATTTTTTAATATAGGATTTGCAAAAATTAATAACATTTTTTTTAATCTTCTATTAGGGTGCATATGATAATACATTTTGTATCCTCTATCACCTATTATTTTTTTATTAAATTTATTTTTTATAAATATTTTATAAATATTATCAATTTGAACATTAAACGCAGGAAAAGAAGGCATTTTTTTTATTTATTTCATTCTAAATATTATAAATATTTAAAGATAAAAATAAAAATAAAAATAAAAATAAAAAATAAATATATTAATTTTTAGATAAAAAATTTTTAACAAAACCGATTGCTAAATTTTCCCAATTATGATATTTTGACCATTGATAATTATTAGCTAATAATTCATTCATTCTTTCTTCATTATTAACTATTTTTTTAATTTCTTCAATTGTTTTATCTTGCCATTCTTTTGTTCTAGCATCTCCAGGTATGACTAATCCTCTATTTCCGACTGTATCAACTAACGCTCCTAAATCATTTGTTATAGCTAAAGTTTTAGTAGCTGCAGCTTCAAGAGCAGTAATACAAAATGTTTCTTGAAAAACACATGGATATAACCAAAATTGAGAAGTTAACCATGATTGAGCTAATGTTTCTTTATCAACCCATCCATGATTAAAAACAGATGATTTATATTTTCCAGATTCTATAATTTTTTGTATTTGTTTTGCTTCTTCGGGATAATTTTCAATAACCCATTTATGATAAATATCACAGTAAATATGTAAAGTTGCTGAAGGAAAATTAATAAGTATAGAATCCCACATATTTAAAATATTAAGCAAACCACGATTAGCAAAAGAGGAATAAATAAATTTAAAAGGAATTTTAGCTGGTTTAACAGGAATATCAAATAATGGCATATTTAAACCGTTTGGATAAATAGTAGTTAAATATTCACAAGTAGGAAAATTCTTTGAAAAATATTGTTTATGCCAGTTTGTTAAACAAATAATATTTTTTAATTTTTTGTCCATTGGTATAATTGAACCAATAGGTCCTAAATCATGTAAAAGATAATAAATATTTTGAATATTTGATAAATAACACATTGGTAAATATTCAGAAAATCTACTAATAACACATGAATGTATAATATTTTTTTTAATAAATGAAGCAAATGTATCTAAATGTAAATAATGAACTCCTTCAAATAATTCATATTTATCACATTTACAGAAAACATAAACATCAAAATCAGAATGTTTTTTAATATATCTTGACATTTCAATAATATATGATTCTGAACCACCCACTCCATTTTTTAATATACTTGAACCAGACCAATTAGAATAACCACCATCTGCTAAATAACAAAATATTGGTTTTGAATTATTATTTAATTTTTCAGGAGTAGTTATATTTAAATATTTATTAATATTTTTATATATTGATAACCAAGATAATACTTCTTCATAATATTGAGTTTTATTATTATTATTTTGCAAAAATAATAATGCTGCTTCTTCTCCTAATTTATATTCTTTTAAAGAATAACACATTCTTGATAATATTTGCGGTAAAAATTGGTAACTTAAAGTTGGTTTCAAAGAATATTGTGCATGAAAAGGAAAACCAATTTCAAAGGCACGTTTCATATATGGAAAAGCTTGCTTATAATCATTATTTAAATAATAATGTAATCCAATATAAAATAAAGCGTCTGGTCTTTTTGTATCTAATTCATAAGCCTTTAAATAATATAATTTACAAATGTCCCATGGATAATTTAATTCAAAATTATATTTTCTAGCTAATTCAAAACAAGCATCTAATTTTTCTTGAATAAATCCTTCTTCATGAAATTCATATCTTTTTTTATAATATTCGGCTGCTTTTTCATAATTTTTTATACAATTATAAGTTTGTGCTAAATAATATAAATGTCTAGGTTCACTTGGTTCTTCTTCAACCATTTCATATAATAATTTTAAATCTAATTCTTTTCTATTATCAGTTCTATCTTGCATATAATCAGAAGTTTCATCATAAATATGACATACATATTTTGGTATCATTACATTTACATTATTATCTTTTTGAATTATTTCATGTATTTTAGATACATATTTTAAATTATTATCGCTTTTAATAATACGATTTGAAGAATATTCTAAATCATAACTAAGAATATTTATACTAAATGAATCAGAAAATTGATCACCTCTTACTTCATTTAAAAAACCTCTCAAATTATTTTTTATTATATATGTATCATCTAACATAATCTTAAATTTACAGTTATTTGGTGCTAATTCTAAACATCTATTTCTAGACTCTCTAAAATTTATAAATGGTTCTTCATATAAATTTCCTTTTTTGCATTTTAAAACTTTTTTTATAACATCTTGTGTACCATCTGTACTTCCAGTATCTAATATTGTCCATTGATCTATATATTTTAAATTTTCCTCTAAAACTTTTTCAAATGTATCACCTGCATTTTTAACAATCATTGTTAAGTGTAATAAATTATCATATTTTAATATTTTTTTTTCTTCATCTAAATAATAATAAAATTCTTTGTAAAAATTATCAAATATTTTTTCAGGAATACATATATGAAATATAGAATTTTCTAAAAAATATATTTTTTTATATATTTTTTTTAAATCTTTATTAATATCTGTACATATAATTATTGGAGAATCTTTTTTTATAATATTTAATATTTCATTATTAATTTGTAAATTATTAATTTTTAAAATATCAATTTTATTATTATTATTATCATTATCAAAATGAATATTAGAAATATTAAATTTTTCAATATTTTTTTTAATTGAAATTTTTTGACTTTCATTGGTATTTTTTAAAATCATTTTATTAAAATTTTTACTACATTCAATATTTAAAAATCCACTATTATATGGATTTAATTCTAACATAACTGGTTCTTTAAATAAATGAGATAAATCTTTAATTAAACCTATATATCTTTCAATTATACCAACTTCGGGGATTATTTGTAAATTAAAAAAATATTCATGTTTTTCTGTTTTAAATTCATTTTCATATACATAATATTCTTTTTTATTAATTTTTTCAATCCTTAAATTATTTTTATTCATTATTTTCTATATTAATGAATAAATTTAAAAAAATAAAATAAACGATATTATTTTTATTTTCATGATTTTTAATTTTATTTAATAAATTAAAGTATAAAACAAATCTTTTTCTAAATAAAAATATATCATTTCTAATAAATTTTTTATATCATAATCTTTTAATATATATTTTTCATATGAACATTCGGTTTTTTTTAATTTAATATCAATTTTTTCATCTAAATCATTTTCCGTTTTATCAAATTCTGCATATAATTCTATTTTTTTATGATTTTCATCTTCAAAAATTATATTTATAAATATATTTGATTCTGAAATATCATAAAAAATATTTATACATTTAAATTTTTTATATTTAATTAAAAAATATTTTTCTTTTTCACAGTTTTTTATAAAATTTTCAAAAATTATATCACAGATTTTTTTATTGTGTTCAATTAATTCATTATTATATTCTTTTTTTAATTCAATTAATTTTATTTTAATTTCATTTATTTCTTTTTCTGATTCTTTTTTTATTTGATATAATTTGTTTGTTAAATTTTCGTTCATCAAATTATAATAATCTATTTTATTTATTTGCATTTCTTTATTTTTTTTAAATAATATCAACATATTTGTTATAAAATCTATAAAAATAAATATTTTATACAATTAACATAAATCATGATTTATTTCTGTAAAATATTCAAATAAAGGTAAATTATTATTATTCAATATATATTTTATATTTTCTTTATTTTTTAAATCATTATTAAAAACTCTTCCTATAATATCTATTTTTTCTTTTTTATTATCAGATATTATTGCTAATCTATAATTTGGATCAACATATAAAATAGTTTGAGAAAAATTTGTATCATTTTTGTTATTATGATTAATATCCCATATATGATTGTTATTTAAATCTTTAATATGTATTATACCATTTTTTTCTATTAAATTGTTATTATTATCTTTTTTAGAAAATTTATACATAAATTGTTTACTGTCATCAAAATAATAATAAAAAGATAAACAACTATGTTTTGATTCTTGAGAAGGAGTTTTATATATATTTGTATAATAAACATTCCATTTTCCCATAAATCTTCTAAAATTCATGTTTTCAATATTATTAATATATTGATTTTTACTGTTTAAATCAGATAGAACAAATATTGAATATAATAATAGAATAAATATTCTATATACTTTCATTTTTTTAGATATTTTTTATCTAATTTTTTTTACTAATAATAACCTTCTTTTATTATTTATAAATAATTATTCATTTTTTTATGAACACAGATTAAGTTCTTCTAATATCGTTATTTCATCTTCATTATCATTCTTAAAAGTATTTGTAACCATACTATCCAAATCATCTAAATCATCATATTTACGTCCAATGACAAAATATTTATTATCTCCCAATTGAAGAGGATTTTTACCGAATATATCTGGATTAGTTAAATTTTCCTCAATAAATGGAAGTGTTAAAGTATCATAGCTAAAATTTATCATAAAAATATTATCTTTTATATGATACAATTCAAAACTTGTTATATGTGACGATTTAAAAAAGTGTTCAATATTTATATTATACCATCTTTTAATTTCATCAATAATATTTGAAGTATATTTATTAAGTATTTTGTGTTTAAACATATAGTTTTGTAAATCTATACGTATAGTAAAATTATTATTTACCATTTTCTATAAAATATATTGTATACTTTATTTATCTTTTTTTTTTATATATATTATAAATATTAATAAGTTATGATTTGTTTTTCAATTTTTAATTATTTGTATCTACGTCATTATTTTTTTTTTTATTACATAATGAACAACAATAAATTAATGGAAAGCATATAAATAATACCACAAATAAACAATTATGATGTTCTCTAAAATTTTTCATTCTTCTTTCACTACGTTCATATTCTTTATCTCTTTCATATTCACTATTTTTATCATAAGGTTTGATTTTATTATTTTTCATATGTGGGAGAATAAACGTATTTATTACTTTTTTTTTGTCTAAATCTTTATTTTTCATTTAATAATTAATTTTATTAATATTTATTAATATTTATTAATATTTATATATTCAATTTTTTTAAATCTATAAATAAAAAGTGAAAAATTTATTATAATATTTAGATTTTTATAAATATTAATAAAAAAAAAATTTAATTAAAATGGATTTTAGTAATAGTTTATTATCTACTACATATAGTTCTACATTAAGTACTACTATAGCATATAATGAATATACCAAGTTTCAGGAAGAAGCAAATAATTGTGAAAATATAGCTAAAGAATATTCTGCTGTAGCAAATTTCGCGTGTGAAATAGCTAGAAGAAGTAAAATTAAAGCAAAAAAAGCTAAAGAAAAGTATGATGAAGCTGTAAAACAGGAAGAAAGAGATAAAAAAGCAATAATTGAGATAGAAAAATTAAAAATTATTTTACAAACACGCTTAGAAATGGATTCTCAAGGTTTATTATACTATTTATATATTGATGAAATTAATAAAAATTATGAATTATCAAGAAAAAGGAATATTCAAGAAGAAGATTTAGAAGAACACTTAGAAGGTTATGAATATTTGAGATTTATTAGAGTTTATATAACTTTTGAAGATGAATTTAATCCATTAGGTCAAGCTTTATTTCGATTTTTTAAGTGTTCACAATTTGATAATTTGTATGATATTATAGATAAAATACGAGATAATGATAAACATAGAATGAAATATCTATTATTTTTATTAAGTTTAGATACAAATCAATTTAAACGAAAAATTGATAAAGACATTTATATGGACGAATTAACTAAAATTGAATCTTATCTCGAATATTTTAATCGAATTTTTGAACTTGCAAGATGGATAAAATATAATTTTAATTGGATTTGTTCAAATCATGAATTATTTGATATAAATGCTTTATTAGAACCTTCATTAGCTTCTATAGTTATTTAATTATTATTTAATTAAATATAATTTATAAAAATTTTAAATTATTTATTTTTTTTTACTATTATAAACTCTACTTATAAACTGTGATTTTTGCGTTGCTTTTACATTATATGTTCTTCTATTTGGATGATATTTGAACATTAATTTTTTATAAATTTTTCTAATTTCATCATTATTGGGATTAAAATTCATTAAAACTTGAATACCTTCAATAAATTCAGCATTATTTCTTAAATTATTTGGTATTGTTATTGAACTTATATTTTCTCGAGGAACATTAAAATTTTGTTCACCTTCCTGTCTTTCTTCAGCTTCTCTTCTTAATCTATTATATTTTTCTCTCTCTCTTCTTTTTTCATTTTCCCTTCTTAAATATTCTGTTCTATAAAATCTTTCTTTTTCATTAATTTCTCTTTGTATTCTTTCATTTCTTTCTTTCATTCGTTGCTCTAGTTCAGCTTGATTTCTCATTGCTGCTTCATGTATGCGTCTTTCAAAAGCTTCTTTTTCTAATCTTTCTCTCTCTAATGCTTCTAATCTTTGTTGTTCTTTTCTTACTCTATGATTCACTTTAGGTCTTTCTCTTTCTTCTATATATTCAGCCATATTAGTTTCTAATTGTTGTATTTCATTAATAATTTTATGTGTTTTTGCTGGAAGACTCCTTAATAATAATAAATAATCATACATACTATTTAAATTATATGAACCATTTTCATTTATTGGAGGTCTTTGATTTGCTAACATTGCATTTCTTTTTTGTGCTTCATATCTTATTCTTTCTTTTTTACTCATTCCAGCTAATAATTCTGCTTCAGCTCTTTCTTCATTTTGTTCTTTTTTTGATTGTTTTCCTTTTTTAGGAGGCATTTATAATATTCTTAATGTTACAACGTTTTATATTTGTTTATTTATAAAATTTAAAATAAAAAAATTTAATTAATCTTTATTTTTATTTTTCATAACCTATAAATCGTCGTGCTATTTCATTAATAGTTGGTGCATTTATTTGTTTTATTGGTGGTAAAGGATTACCATAAGTCCTAGGTACCTTAGCAAACAATTTAGGAGATGCAGGCCAATGACTTGTTGTTCTTAATTCCTCAAAGGCTTTAATCTTCTTTTTTAAATCTGCATTTGTAGCTAGATTTCTTGGAACATAACATAAATAAGAAACACATCTAAAATTAGGTACTGCTCTTCCTTTAACAGGTTCAGTTCCAGAATGAACTGTTCTTGAATCCCATAAAACTAATGAACCAGCTGGACATTTAATATGATATTGTTTACAACCTTTTTCATTTACATAAAAATCATGCTGTTCACTATTTTCCATTTTATACCAATTTTCTTTACTTTCAATATTAAATCTTTCTTTAAAATCTTTGTGGTATTTGTGACTTCCTTCTAAAATAGTTAAAGTAGCATCACCTTCATTCGTATCAAAACCATTAATCCAACTTTGAACACATTCAAAATTATTTCTTAAATAAGATTGATCTACATGAAGCCAATTTGTACCTCTATACCATCCTAAATTTGTAGTTTCAGGAGGCATATGAAAACTAGCTCCATCAAAACTCACAAGTAAATCTTTAGGTTGAACATTCCAAAAATGACTAAAAATTTCATAAATTTTAGGATTTTGTCTTAAATTCCAATTAAATTGAGAATGTCCAATCGACCATTCTTGAATTAACATACTATGTTTAGGATATAATAATTTTAATGAACGCAATGATTGAGGATTATTTCTTTGAATAGGTACTTCAAAATCTTGAGTAATAAATTCTAAATAATTCCACATTTCATTTTGCATTTGTAAACATTCTTCTTCATTTAAAACATTAGGAATAATGGCAACACCATATTCATTTAATGTATTTCTTAAATTTTCTTTTGTAGTTATATATTTTTCATATATATATTGTCTTTCTGACATTTTTTAATAAAATTTAATTTTTAAATATTAATATTCATTAATTTAATTAATATTAAACTTTCTTTATATTCATTTTTTTATAATTCTTCGTTTTTCTATCAACCAACGTGCTTCCATATCACTTCATTGTGCACGTTCTTGCTAAAAACATACCAATACCCCATCACGTTCTTGAGAACAAACTGTCCATTCCTAATGGAAGGGTTGATCTCATGAGCTGTTTGCTGAGGTCCCAGTTCAACTCCTGTTCTTGGAGTAAAAGCTGGTGATGCTAATTGCAAATCCGGAAAGGTTCTAATTACATTACCGTCGGTTGAAATACTGATACGAAGTCCATGAATAGAAACAAATGCACCAAATGCATCTGAACCTATTTTAGGTTCGTAAATAGAAGGATCAACAATACGTATCATATTTTAAATTTAACGTATCTTCTGATCCCTTTTGATAAAAATCTTAATATTAAAAATATAAAATACAATAACTATCATTTTTTTTATTTATATTTTTTTATATTTTTTTATTTATATATTTTTTTTATAATTTTTTTGTTTTTTAGACTTAAAAAAATAATTATATATTTATAAAACTAACTTAAAAAAAATGAATACATTTTCTAAGCACTCCCCTTTAGAAAACGAACATCAAAAAGAGTTGCCAAAAGTGATGAATATACCATGGATTGAAAAATATCGACCAAAAGACCTAGATAACATTATTGCACATAATGAAATTAGACATGTTTTAAATTCATTTATTGAAAAAAATGCTTTACCTCATTTATTATTTTATGGTCCTCCTGGAACATGTAAAACAACAACGGCTAGAGCTATTGCAAATAAATTATATGGAAATTTAATATCGACTATGGTTTTAGAACTAAATTCGTCAGATGAAAGAGGTATTGAAACAGTAAGAGAAAAAATTAAAGAATTTGCATGTACTGATAAAATATTTGAATCTAATACTAAAATGATAATTTTAGATGAAGTTGATGCAATGACTAACGAAGCTCAATTTGCTTTGAGAAGAATAATTGAAAATTTTACATCGAATGTTAGATTTTGTTTAATTTGTAATTATGTAAATAAGGTTATACCTGCTTTACAATCAAGATGTACACGATTTAGATTTTCACATTTAGAAAATAATTATGTTAAAGATTATTTAAATAATATAATAGCTAAGGAAAATATAAAAATTACTGAAGAAGCTAAAGATACAATTATTGATATTTCTAAAGGTGATATGCGAAAATTATTAAATATATTACAAATTACTAATATGTCTTATAATGATGGTATTACGGAAGAAAGAATATATGAAAGTTCAGGATTACCATTAAAAGAAGATATTTTAAAAATAAAAAATATTTTATATAATGATTCATATGAAAAATCATTTAAAGATATTAAAAAAATAATAAATTATAACAGTTATAATTTACATGATATAATAACATTGTTATTTGAAGAATTAAAAAAAAATGATTTAAACAAAGAATTAGTGAAAATGATATATATTAAATTATCAAATATTGAATATCGTGTTTCAACAAATTCAAATGAAAATGCACAAATAGCTGATTTAATAAGTATATTTATAGAGATAAGACAATCTTATCAATTATTATAGAATAAATTAAATAATTTTTAAAATATTTTTTATTTTTATGATTTAATGAGTTTAAAGAAAAAAATAATAATTTTTAATTATATAAAAATGGATAATAAAATATTAGAATTTTTTAGTCAAATTGAAAAAATAAATAAAAATAATAATGTTAATAATGTTAATAATGTCAATAATGAAAAAAATGATAATAACGACAAAAATAATGTAAATTATACAAAAAATAATCAAAACCCTTGGATTGAAAAATATCGTCCTTCTAATTTAAATGAAATTATTGGTAATGAACATACTATTGAAAGACTAAAAATAATAATTGAACAAGGTAATTTACCTAATTTAATTTTATCTGGACCAAGTGGTGTTGGAAAAACTACATCAATACTTTGTTTAGCAAAAGAATTATTAGGAGAAAATTATAAAGATGCTGTACTAGAATTAAATGCAAGTGATGCAAGAGGTATTGAAGTTGTAAGAAACAAAATAAAATTATTTGCTCAAAAAAAAATAATTTTACCATATGGACTCTATAAAATAATTATATTAGATGAAGCAGACAGTATGACTGCGGCAGCACAACAAGCCTTAAGAAGGACAATGGAAATATATTCTGGTACAACTCGTTTTATATTAGCTTGTAATACATCAACAAAAATTATAGAACCAATACAATCAAGATGTGTTATTTTAAGATATTCAAAATTATCAAGTAATGAATTAAAAAAACGATTAATAGAAGTAGCTGAAAAAGAAAATATAAAAAATAAATTAGAAGAAGATGGATTAGAATCTATAGTTTTCAATTCTGATGGAGATTTAAGAACAGGACTAAACATTTTACAAACAACATCTTATTGTTATGATAAAATAATATCGGAAAATGTTTATAAAATCTGTGATAAACCTCAACCTTTGGTAGTTCAAAAAATATATGAGTTTTGTATTCAAAACAAATTTGAAGAAGCTCAATTATTAATATCTGAATTATATAATAAAGGTTTTGCTGCAAGTGACATTATAATATTATTATTTAAAATTGTTTGCAAACCTGAAAATATAGAATTAATGGAGGAAAATAAAAGATTAAATATAATTGAAATTATAACTAAATATCATCAACGAATTATATATGGTTGTTCTTCTGAATTACAATTATTTGGTTGTATATCATCTATTTGTAATGTTGATTTATAATTGTATTAATTTTTTTTTATTTACGTTTAATTATATTTTTTAACGTAAACAATTGTATTTAAAAAAAAATAAAAGGTATATTAATATTAATAACAATAATGAAAATAAATAAAAATAAATATAAAATATATCGACACATAGAAAATAATCAAAAAAGTTTTAGAATGACACAAAAAATTTATGGTTTTTTTGGTTTTTGTTTTTTAATTTTTATTTTCATTATGTCTACCGCACATACATATCAATATATGAATAGAAAAATGTTACCATTATTATTATTATCTTTACAAACTATTAAAGGACATTTTTATTTTGAAAATAAAGAAAAAGAAGATTTATATCATCATGCTAATTTAGTTCATGAACATGAACAGGTAAGAAGATTGAGAGAACATCAAGAATTTATGAGAAAAACACCTTCAAATGAAATTAGAGCTAAACTTCATTTTAGAGGACATAAATGTATAGGATGTCCTGATAATAGTGAAGAATATATGAATAATCATTTAAAAGATTTAAAAGATAATAAATTACATGAATTAAAAAAAACAAAAATAATTCATAATTATTATGAATTAATGAATTCAATTGAAGACAAAGAAAATAATAGTTCAGAACAATATAATAATTTTAAAAATTTTAATAAACAATATATTGATGATAATAATATAAATGAAAATAATATGTTCAAAGATTTTGATGAATATTTATATAAAATATTTTCTTTTTCAATTGATAATAATATAGAACATGTTATATTAGAATTTTCACCAAATGTTGTAAATTTAAATAATAATCTTTTATTAGATTATATAGAAAATAATTATATAAAATTAAATATGTATAATATGAATTTTTTAAATAATTTAAATTTTGTTAATCATAATATTTTAAAATATCATATTTGTGAAAATTATATAGGAATGGAATATATACCTATTGATTCTTCACATTGTATATATGCTAATATATTTGTTTTTGAAAATGGTATATTAAAATCAATAATTAGAAAATAAAATTAATCTATTACTTAATTATATTATTTTTAAACTTAAAGAATGATTAATTAATTAATATATAATTTAACTTTATAAAATATTATATTATTAAAATAAAATGAATATTAATGAAATAAACGAAATTAATGATGTTGAATCACAGAAACAAATTGAAAATAATAGCAAAGATTTAGAAAATTTAGAAAACTTTATCGATAATCCAGAATATTTATATTTTTATGTAAAAGATCTAGATTTAAATGATATAAAAATAAATTATTATGAAAGTAAAAGAGTAAAAGAAGTATTTTTTGAAATAAATAATAAAAAACAAGGTCAATATGAATCATATTATGAAAATGGTATACTTCAAAAAAGATGTTCTTATAATAATGATGATATACATGGTCAAGTTGAAGAATATTATAAAAATGGAAAATTAAAAGCAAAATTTAATGTTTATTATGGTACATATGCTCCTTCATTATATATAGATTATTATGAAAATGGTCAATTAATGTCAAAATATTTAATGACTAATGGTGGTAAAATTATAGGTGATTATATAAGTTATTATGAAAATGGTCAAGTAAAAGAATATAAAAATACAAAGGAAGGTAAAAGATATATTTATTATGAAAACGGTATATTAAAAATAATAATTGACTATAATAAAGAAGAAGGAATATGGTATTATAAAAATAATAAAATAGAAATAAAATATAAATTTAAAAAAGAATATGGAGAACAATTTTATCATGGTAATGTAGAAAAATATTATGAAAGTGGAAATTTATGTGAAATAGGTATTTATTATTATAATAAAAAACACGGTGATTTTGAATTTTACTATGATAATTTTGATAATTCTAAAAAAGAAATATGTAATTATTATTATGATAAAAAATGTGGAAACATTGTTGAATTTGAAGAAGATGGAAAAGTAAAAAATGAATATAAAATTGATAATAGAAAATGGTATTTTTTATATTTGTGGTAATTTTGTGGTAATTATTATAAATTATTTATTTTTATCTAAAATTTATTTATTATTTATCTATAATAAATATAAAAATATAAAAAATTTTATTTTATTTATTTATTTAATAAATTAAAATTCATCTACACCATAATTTATTTTTTTATATTTTTTTCCTTCCCATTTTCCTATATAGTAACCACATGTAGAAGATAATAAACCTGATAATATTGCAATTATAATTAAACTTAATTTTGTATAATTATCATTAGAATTATTATTCACAAATAATTCCAAATTATTTAATTCTTTTTCTTTATTATATATTTCATTATTTAAAAATATTTTAAATTCTTCTTCACAACCACTTTCTAAATATTTTGTTGCTAAATCTGGCAAACCAGGACATAGATATGTACCACACATATTTGCATCATGACGAGCAACTGGATCTTGTATTTGTTTTGCATCACTATTTAAAATTGATATCAAAACAATTAATATAAAAATTTGAGTTAAATATAAGTTTTTTATCATTTTTATTATTTATTTTTTATTTTAAAATATTTTTCTTGTAAATATATTAATATTATTAATATTTTTTTAAGTACAATTTTTATTATTTAATTAATTTTACTAGATATTAAAGACAAATGAGTACCTAATAAAACTAAACCTAAATTTATTTTTTCTTTTTCTTCATTAATATCAATTATATTTTTTTGATAAATAATAGAGTCACAAAGTGAATCACAATCAAAATCTTTACACAAAATTATTTCTTTTTCATTTAAATTTTTAATTTTATTTTCTACACATTCATTACAATAAACATGATTATCATTATTCTTACATAGTCTTTGAATATTTTTTATTGTTAATTTTTTATCACATGATAAACATTTCATTTTAATTTTTATTCTTATTTTAATTTAAATATTATTTTTTTTATTTTTTAAACTTATATATTTTATATTAAAAAGTACTTAAAAAAAAAATTTTAATTATAATTATACTTTTATTTAGATATAATTAAAATTATAAAAATGAGTCAAAAAGAAATTAATAATTTAAAATTAATTGCTGAAAGACTTGAACAAAGAGCAAATGACGATAGTATTTTACCAACAGGATATTTAGGAAGATTTTCTGATATATATAATAGTTGGATGAAAGCAGGTATTATATATTATAATATATATGATTTTTATAAAGCAAAAGAGTGTTTTGAAAAATCATATAATTTTTTAAAATTATATGAAAATATTGAAAATGAAAAAAATTATAATTTACCAATTTTAATTAATTTATGTGATGAAAAAAATAATAATAAAAATACATATAATATTAAATCTAAACTAACATATAGTTCAAAATTATTTTCATTAAATCTTATCAAAATTTTAGAAAAAAATAATTCAAAACTCACACTTGTTTTAAGAAATGATTTAAATAATTTTATAAAAAATAATAATTATTCGGTTGATACACTTTACTTTATAGAAATAATAATGAATCCATTTTTTATTATTGTTTTATTAAGTATAATTTATATGATTATATAATTTTTAATAACATAAATTTTTTTTTTTTAATTATATATATATAAATATATATAAATATACAGAAAATTAATTTAAATAAAAATAAAAATAAAAATAAAAATATTAATAATAAAAAACAAAAAAAACAAAAACAAAGAAAACAAAACAAACAAAAAAAACAAAGAAAAAATAAATATAAAATTTTTATAAAAAACAATAATAATAATAATAATAATAAAGAGAATGATAATAATTTATGGTTAAAAACTTTTGAATATTATAAACGAAAATGTGATAATAATGAAGATTTTTTAAATAAATATTTAAAAAATATAAAAATAATAAAAAATATGGATATTGAACAAATTAAAAACCAGGAAGAAAAGAATAAAGAATTAAATTTAAATGATAATATAGAAAAATTAACTGAAAAAATTATAAATAATCAATTAGTATCAACTAGATTAGGTAACGTTGAATCAAGATTTTTATTAAGTTATTTTTATAAAATTTATTTAGAAGATAATTTTTCAAAAATTGATAATAATTTTGATAATTGTGATTATTATATGAAAACTAATACAGGTTTATATTATAAATTTGAAAGAGATAAAAAATTAATTTTAGATTGGTGGTGTGAAAATACAATTGAAATTATAAAAAAATCTACTTTAACAAGTTGTTTATGTTTTTTAAATAATGATTTGTTATTATGGTCTAAAATTGGATTAAAAAATGAATTTTATAATTGGGGTTATTTACATAAATTAATACTTAAAAATTCTAATAATAAAAAAATATTGTATATTGGAAGTGCTGTTGATAGTATTAAAAATGGATATGAAAGAGGTGTTCAAAATGCATGGAAGTTTCCAGTTTCTAATTTTTCAATGTATTATTTAAAAACTCCTCAAACAACATTAAATATGGAATATCCTGATAATCATATAAAAGATACAGTAGAAAAAATAGTAAATGAAATAATTCATAAATATTCAGATTTTGATACTGCTATATTAGGATGTGGTGCATATGGTCCTCCAATTATTAATTATTTATATAATAAATTATCTAATAAAAATCTAATTTATTTAGGTTCAAGTTGTTATACCATGTTTGGTATATATTCGGATGGAATCCCTATACCATTTAATGATAATGATATTATAAGTGAAAAATGGATACCTGTTTCAGAAAAATTAGATGATAGATGTAAAAATATTGACCAAGGAAAATATTGGAGTAAGTAATCAAAAAAATTTTAATTCTTTTTTATTTATTTATATATATATAATTAAATGTTATATCTATATAGAATAATAAATGAAATATTTTTCAATTAACTTTAGAATAAAATATTACACTCAAAATTTAATTAAAAAAAAAAAAAAAGAATTAATAATTATTTCAGATGAATACAATAAATTTAATCAAAATAAATTATTTTTTTATAAAGGTCCAAATTCAAAACCTCCTGAAAATTTTCCATTCCATTATGGTACATTTCATAATAATTGGTGGTGGGGTCAAAATGGAGGTTTTCCTTTAAGTATTAAATGTTTAACAATAAGTGCTGATGGATATGAAAATTATCAATTACCAACATTACAAAAAGTTAGAAAAATAAATTATAATAAAAATTCAATATTACTTCCTTTAGAATATATTAGACATTGGGGTGATATTAGAAATATAATTCAAGTTAATAATATATGGAAAAATAAAATAAATGATATCATTTATAGAGGTTCTTTAACTGGAATAGAACTTTTACCAAGATTAGATTTTGTTTCTAAATATTATAATAAATTTAATGTTGGATTAATTAATTCTATTAATGAAGAATATAACAAAGAAAAAATAGATATAAGTGAAATGGCTAAATATAAATATCAAGTTTCAATTGAAGGTAATGATAAAGATTCTGGATTAAATTGGAAGTTAGCTTCAAATTCAGTAGTTTTAATGAGACCACCTAAATTTGAAAGTTGGTTAATGGAAGGTTTATTAAAACCTTATGTTCATTATGTACCTTTAGCTGAAGATTTTAGTGATTTTGAAGAAAAAATTAATTGGTGTAAAAATAATAATAAAAAATGTAAACTAATTGCAAAAAATGCTAGATTATATGTAAAACAATTTTTAAATATTAAAAAAGAAAAAAAAATTTATAATAAAATATTAAATTTTTATAAAAATAAATATGTTTTTCAATAAAATATACTATCTAATTTTTTAAAAAATGCTTTTTCACTAAATTTAGATAATAAATCTTCATAATAATTTTTATCAAAATCTATTTTTTTATTATTTAATATAATATCTTTTATTATATCATTAAATCCATTTTCATCATCAAAAATATATCCATTTTCATTATTTTTTATATAATAAGATGGATATCCTCCATTAACAGATATTGGGATACAACAATAATTTAGTCCTTCTATTATAGATATACCAAAATGTTCATATGCATAACATTCTTTTAATTTATGTCTATTCAAACCTGTCATATTTAGTATATACATTGATTTTTCTAATATTTTATTCTTTTCCTCATTTGAACAATTACGATGTATAAATAAATTTTTTATTTTAAAATTTTTTAATTTATTATACATTTTTTCAGAATAAACTTTACCTATTATATGTACTTCAAAATTATCTTTTTCATTAGATAATTTTTCAAAATATTTTAATGCAATATCAAAATTTTTATTATGAGCATTTTTATTATAATCAAATATTCTTCCTATCATAACAAAGGATTTATCTTTTTTTTCATAATTTTTACTTTTAATTTTTATTTCATCTATTGAACTTGGATAGATAACATTTATTAATTGATTTTTTAAATATTTATTTGTATATTTTTTATAAAAATTATCTGTAAAATCTGAATTTAAAAAAATATGTTTATATTTATTAATTTTTTCACTTTTTACTACTTTATTTGTATCAAATGGAAACTGACAATGATATATATTTATTTTATTTGATAATCCTTTTATTGATGGTATTTTTGAATTTTCCATATTAAAATGATACTCATAATTATAATTTTCTAAAAATTTTAATTTATTTAAATCATAAAATTTAAAATAATTTAAATAATCATTTCCTAAAACTAATTTTATTGTATTTTTTTTTATATTATCATCACCTTTTGTATATAAATGAATTAAACAATGTTTTTTTATAATAAAATATTTTGCAAAATTTAATAAATTTATTTCTCCACCTCCCAAGTTTAATCCATATGGTGTTGTAAAAGCACATATTTTAAAATTATCTTCCAAGTATTTTAATTTATCAAATTCTAATTTTCTGTTATTTTCAAAATATATTGATACTTTTTTTGTATCTTTCAATTTATTTATTACATAATTATATTTTTTTATATATTCTTCTATTATTTCTTTTTCTTCATTTATATCTTTAATTTCTTCATCTAATTCTTCATCTAATTCCTCATATAATTCTTCTTCTAATTCTTCTTTTAAATCCTCTTCTAATTCTGCTTTTAATTCTTTTTCATATTCATTTAAAATATTTTTTACTAAATCAACATTAATATATGAATAATTAAATATTTTTTTATTAGAATCTTCAATATAATAATCTATATAAAAATCATAATTAAAAATTTCATTTTCTTTTAAAGATAAAAGTGAATATTGATTGTAAATAAATATTTTTTTACTTTTTATTAAATTCCAAAAATTATTATCTAATATTATTTTATTTATACTATTTTCTTTTTTATCTATTTTTATTATCTCAATATTTAAATTTATTTTTTTACATAATTCATATATAAATAAATAATTTTCATTTGAACATAATACACTATGATACCATTTATTATCAAATTTCATAATTATATTTTTTATTATAAATTCTATATGAGGTGATAATCCAAAATAAATTAAAATACTTTGATTTAATAAATTATTATTTTTTTCTAAAATATTTAATTCAAAGTTATCTATAAATTTTATATTTGCAATACAAAAATTTTCAAAATAATTATAAAAATTTTCATTTTTTGATAAAATTGTATTATCTATATTAATGTTATTATTTGAATCATTATTTATATCATTTAATTTATTTTCATTAATATTTTTTTCTAATGAATTAGATTGAGTTTTATTTTTTTTTTTTAAAGATTTATTTGTTTTAATATTTTTATTATTATTATTTTTTACTATTAATTTATTATCTTTTTTTCTATTTTTTATATCTGTTTTATTAATTTTTTTTTGATTAATTTTATTTTTACTTTTATTTATTCTTTTTTCTTTTTTTATTTTTTTTTTATTATTTTTTATTTTATTTTTTATTTTTATTTTCATTTTATTTTTACACTATTTTTCAAAACTAATTTTTTTTTTTTATTTTAACATATTAAGTTTTTTAATTTAACAAAACATCTTTTATCAATCTTTTTTTCCAATTTTTATCACTTAACCAAAAACTATGTCCACCAAAACTATTTGTATTTAACATTGTTTCTGTCGAAAAATTAAAAGCATCATCCCAATCAGCTACTTTTCCAATATTATATTTTAACATATTTATTGTAAAATATACATCTTCTGGACCAACAGTCATTTTTGCTGATTTCATAAAATTTAATGTATGACTATTATATTTTGTTTCTATTATATTTTTTTTTTCAATAACTTTAATCATTATGTCTTTTGTTCTTAAACTTAATCCTCCATTTCCTACTTGTTTTTTATTATCGTTATTTCTTTTACTCCATGGAGCACCTATATAATCCCATTCTATAAAATCATTTATATTATTTTTAAATATACAACTATCTTCTTGATATATTAATATTTTTTCACCAACAAAGTTTTTCCAAAATTTTATTGAAGCTAATAATAAACTATAAGTTGATTGATTTAAATTTGTATAAGGAAGTTGTATAACTTTTATTTCTTTTGATATTTGTTCACATAAATTTAACATATATTCATAATTATTTAAACCACAAATTATTGTATGAGACCATTCTTCTCCTAATTTTATAATTGCATTTCTTAAAACAAATTCTAAATTTGGTAAAATTCTAAATTCTATTAAAACTGCTTCATATTTACTATTTTTTTTTATATCTGGTATTTTTTTATTTTTTATTATATCATTAAATCTATATCCAAAATATCTATAATTTGTTTTTGGATCTTTTATAATTATTTCTTTTTCTTCATTATAAATTTGTAAAAAATCATTTAATTTTAAATAATAAAAATTATTAAATTTTTTATTATTTTTTGTTTTGTTTAAATTTTTTTCTTCTAAATATTTATTTAAATAAATTATATCTTCATTAAATTGTGGAATTTCGTTTTTATTTAATTTGTATTTTTTTATTTTTTTCACTTTTATCAACTTTTTCTTTTTTTTAATTTTTTTTATAAATTTATTAGGATTGATATTTTTTATCATTACTCTTGATTTTTTTATACTTTTTAAATCAGGATAATCTTTTTCATATCCTAAAAATATATTATCTAAATCTTCATTATTTATTTTTTTATTTTTTTTATTTTTTTTATTATGATTCTTTTTATTTTTTCTTTTATTTTTTTCATTTTTTTTATTATTTTTCCTAATATTTTTTTTTTTATAATTTTTAACTCCATTATTTTTATTTTTTTTTTTATTTTTTATTTTTTTATTATTTTTATTATTTTTATTATTTTTCTTTTTATTTAAACTTATTTTCATCTTATTATTCTCAGAACATATATTTTTTTATTTTAAATAACTATTTTTATTATTTTTTATTTTATTTTTTAGTATATTTAAATAAAATATTTGTTAAGAAATATAATATAATGACTTCTTTTCAAAAAAATAATAATTCAGAAATTTTATTATCTAATAATGAATCTTTAATATTTATTGAAAATTATGAAAATAATGAGATTTACAAATTTATTAATACCAACAATGATAATTTATATATTGTTTTTAATAAAATTTATGGTTTTGAATTATATAAAACTTATCAAGATTTTATAAACAAAATTAATTATATATCAAAAGCTATTAAAATTCCTAATATAAAAAAATTAGATATAACATATAAAATTATTGATATTATAGATAATATTAATATTTTTGAATTTAATGGTATTAAAATTGGTCATATTAATACAACATTTGAAAGAGTTTATAATCCAATAAAAAATATTTATGAACCTACAAAAAATGCAGATACTACTGAATATTTACTAATAAAAAATGATATATCAGCTATATTATTATATAGTAAAAATTTTGGATATTCTATTGATAATAATATTTCAATACCATCTTATAAAAAAATAAATAAAAATAAAATTTTTGAAGAATATAATTTATCTAATAATTCTAATAATTCAAATAATTTAATTGATATAGATTTATTAGAAACACCTAGAATTCATAATTATAATTTTATAAATTATAATCTTTAAAAAAAAATATATTTTATTTTATAATTAATTCTTATTGTTTAATAAATAAATAAAATATATTTAATTTTATTAAATATATATAAATGGAAAATAATAATAAAAATATTAAAAAAATAAATTTTTCAAATCTTTCTATTGAAGAAAAAAATAATTATATAACTAATTTATGGTTAAAAGATGAAATGACTAAAATCTATGATTTCTGTGAAGGTGACCGAAAAAAAATGCACAAAATATTATACTTAATGCCTTTTCATCGCTCACTAATACCTAAAATTGATAAATTAATATTTGATTTTAAAGATAAAAAAGAAGATACAATTCAATCTCAAAAAGAATTATTCGAATTATTTACTAATTCATATAAAAAAGAAAATTAAATATAATCAATTGGTGTATTTGTTATTGTTGAAAATTTACTTTTTCTTAAAAATGATATCAAAAAACATGTTGCTATAAAAACAAAATAACATATAGTAAATATTAATTCTTTGAAATCAAAAGCACTTATAATATAATCTCCATTTTCATTTCTTTTTGATTCATCTAATTTGTTTGTATTCCAAAATAAATCTGATATATATGACCATGATAAATATGGTAAGTTTGAAGTATTATTCGTATTTCCATATAAATAAGTATGATAGTTATTATTATTTTCTATTTTTTTTTCTAATGAATCTATCTTATCCATTAATTTTTTTAATATATTTGATGTATTTCTTTCTGTTATTGTACTACTATTTGTTGATATAACACTAATTGATTCATCTTCATTCTGATTTATTTGTTGGTTTTCATTATTTATTAAACTTGATGACATTTTTATAACATATACTTTATTTATATAAAGATTTTTTATAAATTTAACTTATAATTTTATTTTATATTTTAATTAAACATATAAACCTTCATATACTTTATTTGTACCACATGATAATGGCGATGAATAATATTTTTCAATATTTCTAACCATACTTTTTATATCTTCAATATCAGGATTGATTTCTCTATAAACAACTTTAAAATCTACAGATGCTGTTATATAATAATCATTTCCATTTTTATAGTAAAAATAATCCATCATTGTTTTAGTTTCAGGATCCATTACACCAATAAAATGTTGTTCTCCATTTTCTTTACTTAAATTTATACTATTAAAGATATAATATGAATTTTTTGTTTGAAAAATTGTTTTATAGAACAATTCTCCATTAATTGGATGTATCCTAAATTTTGCTTCTTCTATATCATAATTATATTCATTATTATTATTATTATTATTTGTATTATTTTCAAATAAATTACTTAGAATACTATTTTTACTAATAATTTGTTTAATAAAAGTTGATACTGAACTCATTTTCTTTTTTTTTATTATATTTATAAAATAATAATATTTAATATATTTTATTCAAATTTTTATTGAATACTTTTTCAGGAATTGATATCAATTCCTGGAAACCTATTATTATTCCGCTCGCGGAATAATGAATACGTTTTCCCATCATGAAAACGATTATCAAACGCTTTGCTTAGAACTCAAAAAGAGTTGCCAAGAGTAATGAATATTATACGTTTTCCAATTTATAAATTAAAAATATAAAAAACTATTATCAATTTATCACATTTGTTTCCATTTAGGACAAAGTGATTAACTACAATATCTAACAATTTCATTAATATGATCATTTTCTGTTAGATTAAACATAGCTTCAGTACTTGCAATATATTCTCCATAACGTGTTGTAATAATTTTTAAATAAGTACCTTGACTGTTTGCATCAAATACAAATGTAATAGTTTCTCCATTATTCTTTTTTACGTAGTATTTATTTTTGTCAAATGTGTCATTTGGATTATGTGAAATATCAAATTCATTGCAAACATGTGTTTGTAGTAAATCTAGAAATGTTCGCATTCTTTTTGTTATAGTTAAAAATTAATAAAATTATTTTATTAATATAAAAATTTCAATTTTTATATAATTTACGTAATATATTTAATAAAAAATGAATAAAATATATTAAGAACAAGTTTTTTTTATTTTAATATTATAAAAAAAAAAGATAAAATGGAGTTTGAAAATTTATTTAATTATGATAGTCATAATGATATTTTTATGTTTAATGATATTTTTATTTACAATAATCAACATTATCGATTTGATAAAGATATATTAAAACAAAGAATAAATAATTATTTAAATTATAGTCAAAGTATGTCAAATTTTTTTTGGTTTTTTTATATTAGTGAAGAAGAAAGTATAAAATCTGAGAACAAAAATATACAAATAATAGAAATATATAAAAAAAAATTTTTAGAAAATAATGATTTTATCAAATTTAAATATAAAGTTTTATTTGAAAATAATTCATTGGATTTAAATAGTATAATTTTACTTTATCGAGAAAATCTTTTTCAAAAATTTAAAATTAGTTTTGAAAATCTATGTCAAAAAATTAATTTTTTAAAAGAATATTTTAATCATTATTCATTATATTTAAATGAAAAAGAAATATTTGATTTTGAAATATCTTTTGTTAATTTATATAATAATATTTATTATATAAAAAATTTATCAAAAAAAAATCAAACTCTTAATGATATATTTAATTTTAATTTTTAATTTTTAATTTTGATTAATAATTAATTTTTTGTAATTTATAAAATTTATAATTTGAGAAATTTAATTTATTTAAGAAGTCTAAATGATTATTTTAATTATTTTGAACTTCATTTTGAACTTCATTTTGAACTTCATCTAAATTATTTTCATTATTACCTTCAGCATCATATTCTTCATTTTCAACTTCATTTTCTTCATCAGAATCATCTTCAGTTACTAAATTTGCAATTAATTCGTCTTCAATATATTTTATTTCAATTGGTATGAATTGTTTTCTACAATAAGGACATTTATATTTATCATTATCAATTAATAAAATCCAACAACCAAATTCATTTTTACACTTAGGACAACAAACTGTATTTTTACAAGGACCAACAATATGACAATCAAATATTTCATTTCCATCATAATGCTTAAATTGTAATTGATTTAATTCCATCTTTTTCTGATAATAAAATTTTACTTCATTTACAAACTTTGAATCAAAATCAATATTTTCTAATAAATCATATAATGGATCATATTCTTTATTTGATTCATAAAGTTCTACTAATTTTTTTAATGAAGACTTGCATTTTAATTTAATCATTTTATTTAAACATTCAATTTCTTTTTCCAAATTTCTATTTTCACCATAAAAGTATTCAATTAATTTTCTTCCTGAAAATAAATCACCTAATTCTAAAGCTTCATTAAAATAAAATATTGATTTTTCAATATTATTTATATGTTTAAAATATAAACCATACTGTGCATATATAAATTTTTTATTCATAATACATCTATCACATTTTTGACAAGTTTTTTGCTCTAAAAAAAATGTAAGTCTATCTAAACAAATAATTGCTTTTTCAGGATTTTTTAGATTTCCATAATGTAAATCCATTAAACATAATCCTGCTTTTAAATTATTAAGTTCAAAAAAAGCTTTTTCTAACCATTCAATTGATTTTTCTTTTTCATTTTTATTATTAAGATATAAAGCATATTCAATAATATGGTCAATACATTTTGTTGCTACAATTTTTTTTAAATAAAATACATAAAGTCCTTCATTACACTGTTTTTTATGAAATTCCTTTAAAATTATATAAATTGTTATCATTTTATCTTGAATAAATTTATTGCTTAATGGTGTAATAAATGTTAATCTTTCAAACAAATTAATAGCATAATATTCAAACATTTCTTTTTCCGATTCATTTGTATAATCCTTTTTTTCATTAATAATATATCTTGCAAATTCATATATACAATATAAACATTCAAAACTAATTCCTAATTTTAACTTTTCAACATATTCTTTTAAATTATTTTTTTTTAATTTTTGTAATAGAGCTGATGCTAAATAAGGTTTATTTCTTACATCTTTTAATCTTTCACATAATTCAATTGATTTTTCAAAATTTATGTCTTCAAAATTTTTCTGTCTAATAAAAATAACATATTTTATATAATTATCTGAAATTTCAATATCATTGTTATTAGTAATAATTTTATTTGCATATTCTTCATATTTAATATAATTACCTTCATTAAAATAATAAAAACATAAGCTTCTTGTTGCAAAATATATATTATTTTCATCAGCTACTTTTAAATATGTTTCCATTAATTCAAAATTTTTAATAAAACGATAGTATAATCCTAACTCATAAGCTGCTTCAAATTTTTCTTGTAACAGTGCTAGTTTAAAATTTTCCACCATTAATTCATAATTTTTTTCTTTTTTAAATTTCATTGCTTTTTCATAAAAAGATTCATAAATTATCTCCTTATTTTCATCTTCTTTTAATAAATTACTCGATGTATTTTCCCAAAATGAAGTCGAAATTAAAGTATTTTCTTCAGTTTTTGTTTCATTTTCTTCAATATTTTTTCTATTTTTTTTAGGACTTGAATCATTTTTAGAAAAAATAAATTCATTTTCACGTATACGTTTATTAAATTCATTCAAATCTTCTGATTTTGAATCTTTAACTTCTTTACGTAAATTAGACATTTTTCAATTTTTACTTCGAATGTTTGTTCTTTTAATAATAGTAAATATCAACTATTTTACTATATATTATAAAAATACTTTTTTTAACTTTTTTTATTCAAATTTTTCTTAATTATTTTACGTTTAATTATTTTAATTCCTCACCATCTTCATAATAAGTTTTATTTTTTATACTTCCATCTTCGTTAAATTCAGTTTCAAAACCTTCTTCTAAATCATCAACAAAATTACATAATAATTTAAGATTTCCATTTTCATAATATTCTTTATATGTACCATTCTTCATATCTCCTGAACATTCATATTCTATTTTTATTTTACCTGATTCATACCATTCTTGACATAATCCTTCAATTTTACCATTTATATAAGGTGTTTCAATTTGTTTTTGTTTATTTATATAGTATTTAATATATGAACCTACTGGTATTCCATATTCATAAGTTAATTCACTTCTTTCTCCATTTGGGTAAGAAACTTTATAAACTCCATGAATTTCACCATTATATAATCCATAATCGTTCATTGCACCTTCATCATCAAAATAATTAACATGTTCTAAAATATTTTTTTTATTTTTATCTATATTTTTTTTATCAACATTCTTACCACGAAAAGTTTTTCCCATTTTATTAAAAAATTCTTTAATTTATGATTTATTTTTTTTGTTTTATTTAAACTTATTTTTTTATTCTAATATTATTTTAGTAAAAAGACCTTTAACAATTCAAGTCTTTCTTGAAAGAAAAACATATGAATTGATGAATGTTAATGTAAAAATAGAAAGAGATTTAGATGAACGATTTATATCTTATGATAATTTTAATTATTTATTTGATTTTTTACCAGGTGTTTATTTTGATGTAAAAGATAGATTTGGTTTTTCAAAATTATTAAAAATCTATTCAAAAAAGAGATAATTTAACAAATGGACAAATAATTGAAATAGTTAATGAGAAAAGTAACTGTAAAAAATTATTAGGATTATGTTGTTTACATGATGAAGAAAAAGCTAGTATAGTTAAAAATATGTATTTAACACATTTTAATTTTGTTAAAAATAATATTTTAGATGGTGGTAAAAAAAAAAATAAAAAAGAAAAAAAGTAAAAAAAACTTTAAAAAAAAGAAAAACAACAAAAAAATAATTTAATTAAATAATTAAATTATTAAGATTATTTTATTTATATATATAAAATAAAATTTATATATAATATTAATTATTAAAATTTTATTATTATATTAATTTTTATAAAAAAAATGAGTATTAAATTACAAAATTGTCTTTTACAGAAAAGAATAAATTGTGATTTAGATTCATTAGATAATTATAATAAAAAATATCCTTGGATACCTTCTCGTTTTATGATTCGACCAACTCCTGAAAATTTAGAATTAAAAATAAAAAAATTAAAAGAAATTGAATCAGAATGGAATTCATATTTTGATTTTATTTTATATCATGTTTTTAAACAGAATTGTTTTTTTAATAATGAAAATAAAAAACATATACCTAATTATGAAAATTTAGAATTACCAGAATATGTTTTTTTACAAAGTGATTTTCCATATCAATTACCAGAATATGCAAATCATTATGTTTTATGGAATTCAAAATTTAATATAAATTATGATATTGATGATAATATAATAAATGATATATTATGTAAAAAAATTAAAGAAATTGTAAATAATAATAATTTTGATTTTGTGTGGTATAAAAATCCAAAACCAACTATACCAGAATTTTATCATATTCAAGTTTTTTGGATAAAAAATTTATAAATTTAAATCGTTTAATTCATCTATTGAAAGACACCAATTTTGAAAACGTGATGGATGCCATGTTTTTTCCATTAATTCTTTTTCGTATGTTTTAAATAATTTTATTTTTAATTCTTTATAATTTATAAAATTTATTTTCAAGAATTTTGATGTATCATTATATTTATGTGGATAATAATAATATTCTTTTTTTTTTAAACTATTATACATTTCTGAGCATGAATAATCATATATATATTCATTTATTAAAATATAATTATTTTTTATAAAATTCATAAATTTTTTTCTAATATTTGAATCTATAAATAAATCAAACATTTTTATTTGACAATTTTGACTACTTGTGACATATAAAGCTTCATAATAGTTTCTATCAGGGTTTAATTTTTTATTTAAAAAGAAATGAAAAATTGGTGTATTAAATTGATAATACACTCCAGGTTTACAGTTCTTAAATTCTTGATATATTTTATCATATATATAAAATTTAATATCACATTCTTTATCAACTATAAAACCGTATCTTAAATCACATATTCTATTTATATATTTTTTATATTTTTTTTCTATATTATGAACAGAATAAGATAATTCATAAAAATTATCTTTGTAATCTTGATTTAAATTTTTTTTATTTATAACTAATTTTATTAATCCAATACTATTTTTTAATTCATCCGTAATATTTTCAAAACCATATTTTGACCAATCTAATTGACCATATATTGTTTTATTTGCAATTATAATATTTTTTCTGTCATTTAATTTATTATTTATATTTTTATTATTAATATTAATATCTTCATTTTTAAAGTAATAAAAATTATTATTTTCATTTATATTTAAATTATGATATTCTAATAAATCATTATAAACATTATTTAAAATATTAAAATATCTTTCATTTATTTTATTATTAAAACTAAAAGCGTTTCCCATTTTGTTAATTTTATATTTAATAATATATTTTATATTTTATATTATTAATCTTAAAAAAAATCATTTTTTTTTTCATTCTTGTAATAAAAAATTATAAAAATTAGTTGTAAATTATATTTAATCACTCTTTTTAACTCCTCTTGAGTTTCTAAGTAATAATCATTTTTATATTTTAGTGATTTTATTTAAATATTTGTATTTACTAGCTATGTAAACAAGAAAAAAAAGTATTTATATATTTTTATCCTGAAAATTTAATATTTTCCTCATCTATCTTATATTCATTTATAAGTATTTCTTTAATTTTATCTCTATGATCACCATTAAATATATATACTTTTTCTGATGAAAATTCTTCTTCTTTTTTATCTGTTTTATATGAACCAGATGTATTTAATATTTTTTGTGTATTTGATAAAAATTTTTTACTTTCATCTTTATCTAAATTAAAATTTTGAATAAAAGTCATACATTTTCTTCCATTTCTCATTCTTTTATGTATATAAATTATATTTTCATATTTTTCATTTAATCTATTTTCATTTTCTTTCAAAATATTTTCAAAATCTTGAATATCCATTTTTATTATTTATAAATTATATTAAATCATATTATTACTATTTTTTTTAAGTCACTTTTATTCAAACAATAATATTTGAATAAAACAAAAATTAAGTAAAATAAAATATAGAAGAATTACCAAGTATTTCTTCTGATAATACTAAACCATCTTGGTTATATTTTATATATTTTGATATATTTTCATTTTTTTGTTCTACACTATTTTTAAGAATACCATTTTCATAATATTCATAAAAAAATAATGGCACTTTTCCTTCTTTTAAAAATGTTTTTATTTTTAAATTTCCATTTTCAAAATATTCAAAACAATCATACATTAATTTATTATTTTCATAATTGTATTTTTTATGTAAATTTCCATTTTCATAATATGATTCTTCAGGTCCATGATAGATTCCATAACACATATTACATAAATATTTAATATTTCCATTTTCATAAAATTGTTTTTGAATACCATTTAAATAATCTATACAAAAATTAAAGTCTTCTAATAAAATACCATTATTATTATATTTTAAATATTTACCATTTTTTTTTCCATCAATATAATCTATTTCTTTATATACTTTTCCATTTTCAAAAAAATCTATACATTTACCATGAAATTTATTTTCATCAAAATTATATTTTTTTTTTAAATTTCCATTGGGATAATATAATAATAATTCACCAACTAAATCATTACAATAGTAAGTTGATTTTCCATATAATTTATAGTTTGGAAAATATTTAATAAAAACTCCATCTTTCATTCCTAAATAATAATTTGTTATTATCTTTGGATGTCCATTTTCGTAAAATTCTTCATATTTTCCATGATAAACATTTGTTAAATCATTTTCTGTAAATTCATTAGATTGATTATTTTCATTTTGTTGATTATCCAATTTTCTTTTTTTATATATTTTTTTTTTATATATTATGTTGTATTTTTTGTAGATTTTATTTGATTTTGAAGTTTCTATATTTTCAGAAGGATAATATTCTATTATTTCTTTTGTATTAATCAACATTTTTATTTAAAATTGTTTTTAATATTATTATTTTATCATTACTTTTTTTAAAATTTTTCATTTTTTATATATTTATTTTTACGTTTATATTTTAAATTTGACGTGAATTATATAAAAATTTAAAATAAAAAAAAATAAAAAATATAAGCTAATATTAAAGAGAAAATTTTTAAATGATGATTTATTTACCAAATGGTTTTTATAATTCTTTAACTTTACAAGTAGAACCAATGTTAGCATGGTTTACTAATTGTGAAATAGGAATGAAAATATGGACATTTAAAGATATTGAAGTTTATCCATATTTCGAAAGTTATGGTCCTAATTATACAAATATAAGAAAACTAAAATTACCAAATATGCTTGTAAAAGCAAATACTCCTACTGTTATAAAATTTGGTTCATTAGTTGATGATTTTGATAATTTTTTAGTAGGACCTCCTCAAACAAAAGTTAAAATTTCATTAAGAGGAAAAGAAAATTGTCACTGTGAATCTATTTTTGAATTAACATATAATATCCCTAAATATTGGTCTGGACCAATTGACCCAAATATTCCTGATTTTAATTTTAATATTAATTCATGCAATAAATTATTAGGTGATTATGAAACTGAAAAAGATTTATATCCTTTTAATTTACAAAAAATATGGACTCAATACGCTCAAAATGTTGATTTAAATATTTTATTAGGAGATAATATTTATTTAAGTGAATACCAAGCTGATACTGAAACCGGTGTTGTTCAAAGATATAAAAAATTATATACTCAACCCTTATTAAAAGGTTCTTGGTCTGCATCATCTTATTCAGCTATTAATGATGATCATGATTTAGGTGTAAATGATGTTTCTTATGGTGGACCTGGATTATATTTAAATAGAGATATTTTTGCCTATATGTGGCCAAACAACAACAGAAATAATATATCTCCATTAATCTGGTCATTTTTTAGATATGATTTATCATTTGTAGGACTTGATTGTCGTAGTTATTGTACAGAACCAGGAAATCCTACATCAACTATATTAGGAGAAGCTCAATTAAAATGGTTAAGACAAACTCTATTTTCTATTAAAAAATTAAATGAAAATTCTTTTGTTTTTATTTGCACTGGTATTCCTTTTATCCGTCCTCGTGAACCTTATTATGAACCCGGATATAAAAATGACCAAAATGCCGTTATTGACATGATTAAAGAATTTGACCTCAAAAATGTTGTATTTTTAACAGGTAGTGCACACTTTAGTGATATTTCTCAAAGAAATATAGGTAATGATATTACAATTACTGAATTTATAAATTCACCTATGGGTACTATTCCTAGAGATCAAAAAGGATATGATAAATTCCCTCCTAATCCTTATTTAGTTCCTGGAACATTATTATTAAATGAAAATAATTTTGGTAATATTAATATAACTGGAGTAGATGGACAAAGAGTTTTAACATACAAAGTAATTAAAACAGATGGTTCTATAGCTTATACATTTACACTAAATCAGAAAGTATAATTTTTTATATTTTTTTTAAGTTCATTTATTTTATGTAAATAATATATTTATATATTTATAAAGAAATAAAAATGGTCATTTTTGATGAAAATGGAAATATTGTAAATACTGAATTATTTGAAAAAAATGAACAACTATTAGCCGAAATGTATATTAATACAGATGATTTTGTATTAGAACTAGGTGGAAGATATGGTTCTGTTGCTTGTGTTATTGACAAAAAATTAGAGAATAAACCTAATTTAGTGACTGTTGAACCCGATCAAAGAGTTTGGGATGCTTTAGAAAGGAATAAAAAAGAAAATAATTGTCAATTTAATATTGTAAAAGGTTTTATTAGTAATAAAAAATTAAGTTTAAGAAATTTAGAATATGGATATGGTACATCAAGTGTTGAAGATTCAAATTCAAATATACCTTCTTTCACTTTAAATGAGATTGAACAAAAATTTAATATAAAATTTAATGTTTTATTTGCAGATTGTGAAGGTTTTTTGGAAACATTTTTAAATGAAAATCCTCTATTATTGGTTCAGTTAAGATTAATTATATTTGAACAAGATGAACCTACAAAATGTAATTATAATAAAATAAAAAATAATTTAAAAAAAAAATCTTTCAAACAACTTGTTGATGGTTTTCATACAGTATGGATAAAAGATAATACAATATTAGTTAATAAAAATAAAAAAACATTAAAAAATAAAAAACCTAACAAAAAAAATAAAAACATAAAAAATATTAAAAAATCAAACAAAAAGAATAAACGTAAACATTAATTATTTTTGCGTAAACTAAAAATTTAAAAAATGAATTATAATTTTTTATTTAATTTATTATTTAATTATAATAATAAAAAAAAAACAAACAAAAATGGATAAAAAATATATAATTAAATATATTAATCAAAAATTTGATTTACCAAAAAATATATTAAATAATTTAAGTGATTATTTATATAGTGATAAATATTTTATATATGATTTTAATCTTCCATTATGTGTCGAATTTGAAGAAAATATAAATAATATATTTTCTATTAGAATAATTAAATATTTAAAAAAATATTTTAAAAATATTCAATTAAAAGAAGGTGAATTAATATTAAAGAGTATAATGCATTGTAATGAATATTTATATGTTCATTATAATAAAAAATATAAAAAATATGAACTTCATCCATTTAATACTAATCATAGATCATATAACTCTTTTGGAGTTTTTCAAGATAATAGTTATACTTTTTTACCTACAAATGTATTAGGATTTAAATATTTTGAACCTGGATATCATTACAAAGGTAAAATGGATGATGAAAACTCTACAATATATAATCCTAATCCTGATTATACTACTGAATTATATCCAATTGATCTTATTTTTTTGAAAAACTTTGAAATCAAAGAAATAGATAATAAATATATAGATGGTTTAAGTTATTCAACATTTTTATTTAGAGATAAATCATATATTGTCATATATCAAAATAAGTTAATAAATAGATTATTTGAAAATGATATTGGATATTTTTTTATAGAACGATATGATAGTGATTTTTTTGTTAAATTAAAAAATGATAATTTAACACAATTTAATAATATAAAAATACAATCTTCTCATTATATGTTTAATACTTTTTTGGAATCAATTAATTCAAAATATTCTTCAAAATATCTGAGTGGTGACAAATTTAAATATATTGAATATATCAATATAAAATCATTTTGTAAAGAGATATTGATTAATTATGATTGTATATTAGCTCCTTTTCTAAATGATTTTGATTTTAAATATACTATAGAAAACTTTGAATATAATCATGAAGATTCTGAAGATTTAATTGAAGATATACTCGAATATAATAATAAACTTGAAAAAGAATATGAAACAATAAATACTTTTATTGATACTAATTATATATCTGAAGATTCTGATATAGATTAATCATTCTTTATTTTTAATTATAAACCTTAATTTTTGTATATTATAATTTTATATATAATTTTTTTAAGTTCATTTTACGTAATAATTAAATAAAAATTTGAATAAATTAAATTAAATAAGTTTTAAATAAAATTCAATTTAAAAAAATAAATAGAAAAATATTATGGAAGAACTTTTATTAGAACGTGAAAATTATTATACAATATTATCACAAATAAGTGATGTAGAAATTGATTTTTTAGTTGAATATAGTCAAACTGATTGGGATGATGAATATTTTAATTATTTACATACAAAAAAAAGACGTATAGGAGAATTTAATATGCAACTATACACTCATATAAAACCGATGTCTAAACAAATAGAAAATTTTTATTTATTTTCAAAAAGAACAAATCTTCCTTTAGTTATCATTGAAGAAATTAAAGATTATTATATAAAATCAATTATTGATGAATCATTATATAATAAAATATATCAAATACATATCATTTTAAAAAAAATAAAATCATTAATTGAAAATAGATTATTAGATGGATACCCAATATTAGATAATATAGAAGAATCTAATTTAAGAATAAATGATGAAAATTTATTATTTTCAGAAGAAGAAAAAGAAAATATAAAAAATAATATAAATAATCATTCATTATTAAGACATGAAACAATGATTGGAAATGAAATTGTAGATATGGATGCAAAAAATATATCATATAATGGTTTATATTTTACAAAAGATTATTATATGAATTATTTTAAATTAATTTTAAATGAAGATTATTTAAATCATCTTGTTTTTCTATTTTTACATAAATGGCAAATTAAAATAAATCAATCAACTGAAATAATATACTATTATGGTGCTATTCAAAGAATAAAACCATCAGAAGAGCATTTTGAATTTATAGTTAGAATGAAAGAAATTTATTTAAAACTACAATTTATTTTACATTATTTAGATTTTGAATAAAAATAAAATCTAAGAATAAATTATAAAAAAGAAAAAATGAATTCAAATTCAAATATGCAATTTGCTATATTAAAAGACAATGTAGATGATTATGTTATGCCTGCTATTTCAGGTATGATATCCTTTTTAACAGAAAAATTTGGAGGAGAAGATGGTGAATTTGAAAAATTTATGGATGAACATTTTCAAAAATATATTGAAGAACGTTCCAAATCAAGTAGAAATGGAGGTAAAAAAAGAACAACTAAAAAAAAAACTACTAAAAAAAGTACTAAAAAAACTACTAAAAAATAAAAAGTAAATTATGAATACGTATTCTTCTCAAAGCGAAGCATCTGGAGTAAGAGTATTATTTTTTTATAATTTTTTAAATTATTTTTAATTTAAAAATATAAAATTGAATTTTAATCTATTATATAATTTTTTTAAACTTAAATTTAATCAAATAAAAAATTTGATTAATATTAGTTTAAATTATAAAAATATATATAATACTTAAAAACTACAAAGAGACATACAAAAATGGATATGTTTACAGGAGTAGATGTATATGTTAATCAGAAACGTGATTTTTTGAATAATTATTTTAAGGATTCAACAGCAAATATTGCAACTATTATTCCTAAGCTAGATGATAACTGGATTGAAGCAGTATATTATACAACTTCACGTTCAAAGAGAGAAATCTATTGGGATGCTATTTTTGATGCATATAATGCAAATATTTTAGATAAAATTTCATGGGATAATGTTAAAATGGGAAGTAAAGAATTTGAAGATGTAGTCAGACAAGTAAAAAATAGTAATAAATAAATTTACAACATATTTATATTAGATAAACTACATATTTTATAAAAAATACTAAAAAAAAGAGTAAAAAGAGTCTAAAATACTAAAAAGAGTCTAAATACTAAAAAGAGTCTAAAATACTAAAAAAGATTCAAAAGATAATATTTTTTTATAATACTATAAAAATATTTATAATATTTTTTATCTAATATACAAAAAAATAACAATAAAAATATGCAAAAAAAAATATTTTTATATTTTATTTATATTAAAAGTATTTTTAAGGCCTTAGTCTTCGGAAGACTAAATTTTAAAAATCTTAGTCTTCGAAAGACTAAGATCTGGATTTTTGAATTTTTTTATAAAAAAATTATATTTTTTGTATTTAAATATATAAAATGAAAATTTAAATATCTATTTAGATAATAAAAATATAATATATAATAAAAAAAAGAGAAAAAATAACTTTTTTAAAACTTAGTCTTTAAAGACTAAATTTTAGAAAAAACAAAAATTTTGAAAAAAAGTTATATCCCTTTTTTTTGAAAAAAAAGCCGCTATAACTTTTTCCGAAAAAAATCAAAAAATTTAGTCTTCGGAAGACTAAATTTTCAAAAATCTTAGTCTTCGAAAGACTAAATTTAGAAATTATATATAAATTTTCGAAATCTTAGTCTTCGAAAGACTAAGGTTAGAAATCCCATTTTTTTCAAAAAAAAAATGTTTTTATATAAAAATATTAAATAATAAAAATTAATATTATCATATATGATATTCAAAAAAATTTTTAATCTAAAAAATATATAAAAAACATAAAAAATTTAAAACTTAGTCTTTAAAGACTAAATTTTAGAAAAAACGAAATTTTTGAAAAAAAGTTATATCCCTTTTTTTTAAAAAAATAGCCGCTATAACTTTTTCTGAAAAAAATCAAAAAATTTAGTCTTCGAAAGACTAAATTTCAAAAATCTTAGTCTTCCGAAGACTAAGTCAATAAAATTAAATTTTTGCAAAATTTTAATATTTTAATTTTTATTAACATATATAAAAATAATATTATCATATATGATATAAAATAATGTTATTTTATATTTTTTTAATAAAAAATGAAAAAATTTATAAACTTAGTCTTCGAAAGACTAAATTTAAGAAAAAACAAAATTTTCAAAAAAAAGTTATATCCCTTTTCTAAAAAAAATAGTTCAATGTCTATATATAAAAAACTTTAAAAAAGGGATATAGCTTTTTTTAAAAAATATTTTTAACTTAGTCTTTGAAAGACTAAGATATTAATTTTTAGTATTTTATATATTTTTACTATTTTTTTATAAAATTTTTATTTTTAACATATGTTTATTATATTATTTATAGATTTAAGTTTTTTTATAGTTAAATTAAGTTTATTTATAAATTATTAAATATCTCTATAAAATAGAAATGACTTCTAAAAATATAAATAATAATATGAATGATGATAATAAAAGTGATGAAAATAATGATAAAAATATAAAAAATAATTATTATTATATGTGTAAAAGATGTTCATATAAAACAAATTTTATATGTGATATAAAAAAACATTTAGATAGAAAAACAAAATGTATATCAAAAGATGAAAATTATAATTTAACAGATGAAGAATTATATAATATAAGTTTAAAAAAAGAATATTCAGAAAATAATATTAAAAAGAGTGAAAAAACAAAAAAAGATAAAAATGATAATAATAAAAAAGAAAATAATAATATATGTGAATATTGTGAAAATTCTTATTATAATAAACAAGGTTTAGAAAGACATTTAAAAATATGTAAAAAAAAAAATATAAATAATAATTTAAATATTCATAATAATGACAATATTAGTAATAATAATAATAATGAAAATAGTAAAAATATAACACATACAACATCATTAACTCAAAATAATTATTATCATAATACTAATATAGAAACTCAAAATAATTTAATATTAAATTTACCAAATCAAAATTTAAAAGAAGAAACAATGGAACAAATATTAGTACCATTTTTTGATAAATTTGATACAAGTCATATAAATGATGATATAAAAATGGGTTTATTATTAAGTCACTTATATTATGATACTTTAAAAGAAATTATGAAAAATTCAGTAAATTTAAACTTTTTATTAGATGCAAATCAAAAAAGTGGTTTAATATATAAAAATGGAGAGGAAAATTTAGTACCAATAGATAATATAATAATATATAATAATGTATGGAGAAAAGTTAGAGATTATTTATTAGAAGCTTTAGAAAGTATGAAAAATAAATATCCTAAAACAGATGATAATTTATATAATCATTTACAAAATCAAATAAAAAATAAATATAATGAATTTATAAAAGATAATAATAAAGATTATACAGTAGCAGTTAAAGAGACTATTAATAAAATAGCTAATGAGCGAAAAGAAGAGATAGAAAATAGATTTAAAATTTTATCAAATTATAATTTATTAAAAGATTAAAAATACAATAAAATAATAAAATAATATAAAAATCTTACGGTATTTCGTTTACACATTATATTTTTTTTCTAAATTTATAATATATACAAATATATTATATAAAATGAAAAATGATACATTAGAAAATTCAAAATATTATTATGAATGTTGTCGATGTGATTATAAAACGATATTTACATCAGATATAAAAAGACATTTATCAAAAAAAAAAATATGTAATAATACAAAAAATATTAATTTAGAAAATATAAATGAAATGATAGATTTATCATTAAAAAAAATATATAATAAAGATGATTATTTAATAAATAATAATAATGAAAGTATATTAGACTTAAAAGATAACAATTTTGTATGTACACATTGTAAAATTAAATTTTCCACAAAACAATCATTATTTAGACATGAAAACACTTGTAAAAATAATTTAAATATAATCAAAGAACAATTAAATAATTTATTAAAAAAAGAAAATAATAAAAATGATAATAAACAATTTAATAATATAAATAAATTAAATGATAAAAAATTAATACCTTTTTTTGATAAATTTGATGTAAGTCATATAGATAATGATACAAAAATAGGTTTATTATTAAGTCATTCTTATAATGATACATTTTATGAAATAATGAAAAATCCAAATAATCATAATTTTATATTAGATATTTCGCAAAAAAATAATCAAATATATAAAAATGAAAATGAAAAAATAATATTAATAGATAATATTATTATATATAATAATATATGGAAAAAAATAAAAGATTATTTGATTGAATCATTAGATTCTTTGAAAGAAAAATACTCAAAAATTGATACTTTTTTGTATAATCATTTATATAATCAAATAATAAATAAATATAATGAATTTATAAAAGGCAATAATAAAGAATATAATGATACAGTTATGAATATTATAAATCAATCATCTGTAAAATATAAAAAAGATATTCAACAAAAATTTAATAAATTAATATTATAATTCATCAAATATCATTTTCAATTTGATAATTATTAGTAATTTTAATAGTTTTTATACCATTTTCATCGATATTATCTTTTTTTTCTTTTTCTTCATATTCAAATAATATAAACATATGTTTAGGTATATTATTTCCATTTACATAATCTATTTCTTTTATTCTTATATTTTCTATAAAATCAGTATAAGCTTGATAATATTGTTTTACAGATTCATTTACACTCATACCACCATTTCCACATCCATGACTTGTTATATATACTCTTTCAAACTTTTTTTCATAATTATTTTCTTTAAATTGATTTATTTTAGTTAATAAATGTAAAACAGAAAATAAAGATATATAAACATTTTGAGTATGTGCAATATTAGACGAATTAAACATAGTAGGAGTTACAATTAAACCTGAATTTTCTTTAAGTACTTCAATAAAAAGAGATGAACCAATGGGTAAAATATATTTATGAACTTCTTGATTTACAATACCTAATTTTTTTACTAATTTAACAAAACTTTTATTTATTTTTGGAAAAATCTCTAAATTCATAATTCTATCAATTCCTCCTTCCATACGGAGGAGAGAATTAGTAGGAGAAACAAATAAACTATTTTCTTTTTTTAGCGCTACTCTTTGTAACATAGTATTTTCAATGATAATATTAAATGGAGAATTAGAGGAATTAGAATTAATATGATTTTGAAAAGTAGATTGCATTAAAGAACACCATTTTTTATTTTTACTATAAAAGTGAATTATCATAATTTTTGTTTTTATATATAATTAATATTTATTTTTGTTAAATAAATAAAAAACGAAAAATAGATTAATATGATAATTAGATTTGGAAAAGATAATAATTATGTTCAATTTGATAGACATTTTTATAAATATTTAAATTATTTTTCATAAAATCAATTAATTGAATATATTCAGTATTAAATGAATTAATAAATAAAAATCCATTTTTTTCTAATAGATTATTTAAATAAACTAAATATGAAGTTAATTCTTGAAAATTTTGATCAATACTTAAAATAATTAAACTAAATTTCTTTTGTTCTAGAATAAAATTATTTAAATTATCAATAATATTAGATTGTAATAAATTATATTTATTTTTATTTATTTTTTTATATTCTAAAAAATCTAAACCATAATTATCAAATTTTTCTTCTTGATATGGATCTAAAATAGTAAGTTTTATATTTTTTTTTTGTTTAATTAAATTATAAGATAATGAACCATAAGAACAACCAATTTGAAGAATATTATTATTTTTAAATTTAAATTTAGAAGATTTTATAATAGAAAATAATTTATTAATTTTTATTTTATCATAATTATTAAATAATTCAGATATAAAAATATTATTTTTTTTAAGTTGAAAATATTCAATAAAGTTTTGAATTATATTATTTATATAATAAGAATCTGGAGACACTTGATAAATATTTAATAATGTATCTTTAAAAAGTTCTAATTTGTATTTATCAAATTTATTTAATATTAAATTTTTTTGTAATTTATAATAATAAATTTTATTTATTAAAAAATATTTTAAAATGTTTGATAATTCTGGTTTAGGTTGAATATTAAAATTTTTTGAGTTTTTAATAATTTTTTTAAATAAATCTTTACTTATATTTTTTTCACCTAAAAATCCAATACATGTAAAATGATTATTTGGATTTATAATAATACTTTCAAACATTAATGATAATAAATAAATACATTCTATAATATAATTATCACAAATACCACCCATAAAACCAATATATAATATACCATTAATATTTAAAAATTTGTAAATCTGATATAAAACTTTTAATTGAGATTCAAAAATAATATTAACTCTTTCACAATATTTTTTATCTTTTAATTTTTTATATAGTTTATCTGAACTCATAGTATAATATAAATGATTAAATTTTTCATTTGTGTCACTATTGTGAATTTTATTACTATATTTAAAAAAAGTTTCTATTTTTTTCAATAAATATGATTTTTCAATAGTCTTATTGATATCTTTAGTTAATAAAACAGCAGAATCTTTAAAATTAAAAAATAACCTATTAAAGTATGGTTGATAATAAATTCTTAAACATAAATCTTCAATAGCAAATAAATCTTTTTTATAGTAACTTATAGATTTGTTATTTTTATATTTATTTTTTAAAAGATTTAATTTATTATTTTGATAATTATATTTTTTGAAAAAATGTTGAATTATTAAATTATTTTTTGTAAAGTTTTTATTTTGTTTTAATTGATTATTATTAAAAATAATTTCAAAATTAATATTTTTTGGATATTGAAAAACATAAAAGGAATTCATTTATATTTTATATAAACTCTATTAAATAAAAACAAATTAATTAATCTAAAATAATAAATTATTAAATAATATATTTTTTATAATTAGAAAGTATTTAAATAATAAATATGGAAAAAACAACAAAAATAAAAAAAAAAATAATTAAAAAAACAAAATTAGCAAAAGACAAAATATCTAAATTACCATCTAAAAAAAATATGGTAAAACCAAGAATTATTATACATGATCAAAGAGGTAAAATATCCGAAACCGGTTATTGGATTATTGAAAATGAAAAAGCAAATAAACAACATGCATTTGATCCTAATTTAGCAGTAGCAATAAAAAATTTAGTTTATAAAATAGGTTATAATGAGAATGATCAATTATATGATTTAGGTTGTGGTAAAGGAGATTATGTAAAATATTTTAATACAGAAAAAATTAAAGCAATCGGATTTGATGGTAATCCAAATACAAAAAAATTTTGTAAAATATGTGAAATTAAAGATTTAACAAAACCATTAAATAAAATACCAGTCAAATTTGTAATGTCTTTAGAAGTTGCAGAACATATACCTAAAGATAAAGAATATTTATATATTAAAACATTAAATGATGTTGTAACTGAAGATGGATATTTAATAATATCGTGGGCATATCCAGGACAAGGTGGTTTTGGACATTTTAATGAATTAGATAATGCTTATTGTAAAAAATTATTTTTAAGTTTAGGATATGAAAACAAAGAGGATTATGAAAAATATTTAAGATATAGAGCTAAATTAAAATGGTTTAAATATACATTAATGGTTTTTCAAAAGAAAAAAATAATAGAGATGAGTGAAGAGAAAATGAAAGAATTATATTTTTTGATAAATGAAGAAAGTGAAAAAAATATAGAAAAAATAAAAGAGTTAAAAAAAATGGAACAATCAGATTTTAAGATTAGAGAACAAAATTGGGATGTAAAAAAAATAGATAAAAAATATGATTTATCAATTGAACAAAAAATGAAAATAAATCAATATTTTGAGAAAATATATTTAAATGATTTAATAAAAAAAGATTTAACATTAGAATTATTAAATTCAGAATTATCTATTAAAGATTTACCCTCTATTAACAATTTAAATATCGAACAAATTATGAATTCAAATAAGTTTAAAGATGCAAAATTATCAATAATTAAAAATATATTAAAAAATCAAGATATTTTTATATTATCTTTTCCGAAAGATTTTAGAGAATTTATTTATAGTAAAAAAGTATTATTTTTACGAAATATGATTATTTTATCTTTAATTTGGTATATGATATTATTTAGTGATTTTAAAGTAAATGATAAAAAAGAAAATTATTATGATTTATATATGGAAATTTATAAAAACAAATATAAATATTCATTAGATGATATTAATAAAATAAATAATATAGAAGGTTATTATTTATTTTTTATTAAAACATTATGTGAATCATATATGTTTAGAAAAAACACTCATTTATATTTTTTAATGTTAAATTTAAATTATTTAAGAGAAGAATATATGAAACATAATGAATTAGATATACAACAAAATATATTAGAACCAGTTTATACTAAAATGTTGATAGATATCAAAGCTTATGGTTTAAATGAAAATAAAGATACAAAAAATGTAAAAAATAAATTTGATGAAAAATATATAAATAATTTTTTAATACATGTTAAAAACTTAATAAATACAAAAAATTTAGAATATATTAATCAAAATTTATTAAATTAAATAAAATGAAAAGTTTATTTTTATGATAAATATATAAAAAAATTTTTATATATTTAATTTTAGAGATATATAATATAATGAGTGAAATTAATTTAAACCGAAGAGTTAATTATAATGTTTATCGACCACCTAAAGACTATATAAGTCAATTTAATGGAAGAATAGATTTTTTAAGAATGATTGAAAATATAAGAGAATCACCAATTTATGATGTTATAAAAAATGGAATTGAACAATATGAACAAATAGTAGGCGAAGCAAAATTTATAAAAACTTTAGAGGGAACAATATTTTGTCAAATAAATCGACCAAAATATCCAAAAGAATTAAATGATTTACTTTTAAAATATTCAGATTTTTATAAAAAAAATGGTGAAAATAAATATATAACAAATAAAGATATTTATAAAATAAATCAAAATGTTAAAATTAAAAGAGATTATGGTATACCAAATAATCCAAAAAGTATAAATAATAGTATAATAAAAAGATTAAATACAGTTGAAGGATTATCAAATGTATTAAATGAAAGAATAACTGGATTAGGTGAATGTATGAAAAAAATAGAACAAAATCTAGAAAAAAATAATGATCAAAAATATTTTCAATTAAGTAATGAAAGATTAAGAGAACTTAAAAGTTTTTATAAAGAACAAAAAAATAAAGAAAAAGGTATAAAAAATAATTATGATATGATAATTCTATACATTGAACAAACTTTTCCTGGAAGCGAAGAAGAAAAAAAAGAATTAATTAGAATTATAAAAAAAAAGAAAAATCAATTAATCAGTGAATCTTTATTATATAATAATACAAATAAACCTTTTAATCCAGAAGAATGTAGGCTTTCAATAACAAATTTTCCTAATAATTTAAATATATTCTTTAAACAAAGAGCAAATGAAAGTGAAGAAAAAATTTTACAAAGAAAAACCGAATTTTTAGATAAATTAAAAAAAATAGCAGATAAATATATAATACCTCAAGGTAAAAAAGTAATAATTTTAGGAAGGTTAGAAACAATGTTTAAATATAAATATTGTAAAGGTTTATTTCATGGAGCAATGGATATAACACCTTTTTTTCAAATAAAACCAGGAGAAGAGTTATGTAGTAAATATGTTGTTTATTCATTATTTATGAATAGATTATTGTTAGCATTTTCATTTGCTCAAAATATGGATATACCGGCAATTTATAATTCATATTTAGATTCACCAGATAAAGTATATAAATATGTTCCAAAATTAAAAGGAGAAAGTTTAGAAAGATTAAAAACAAAAAAGTTTATAGGTATAATTGAAATACCTTATTATCATATTATTCCTGAAAACAAGAGAGCAAATGGAGGAAGAGGAAATATTAAAATATTATATTATAAATATATATTTGTATTTGAAAGTGATAGAACAGACTTATATCCACATTATGGAATAGTGACACATTATGAATTATATAATCAAAATCTAGAAACAATAGTATATGGAACAACATCATTAAAAACTACAATAACATTTGATGAATTAGATGCATTATATTGGATGTCAAAAAAATTTACTAATGAATTTAGAATATATTTTTATAGAGATAAAGACCCAACATTAAATACATACATTTTTATATCAACAAAACCAGATTTAGATAATAAATTAAAATATCCATTATATGATTTAGAAAAAGTTTATATAGAAAAATGGTATGAAGAATATATAAATAGAAAAATAAAAACAACAAAACCACTAATAAAAACAAATAAACAATTTATGTTAATAAATGAAGAACAAGAGAAAAAATTAATTAATGAAGTTAAATTAAATAAATTAGATATTCCTTCAAATATTATAAATAAAATTAAAAGAAAAGAAAAAGGTATTGAAAATATACCTCCTAGAATAATTAAAATAAGAAGTTTAAATAATATAAATTTAAATAATTATTTGGTTTCAACATTTAGAGAACCAAATTTATAAAAAAATAATTAAATAATTAAATTAATAAATTGATAAATTGATAAATTGATAAATAGATTAATAGATTAAAATAAAATTAAATATTTTTATATACAAATATTTAGAGAGTATAAATATTTAAATGGAAGAAGAAAATAAATTTGAATATGTATTTAATAAAAAAATGAAAAAAAAATATATAACTTTTTTAAAAAAACAATTATCTAAAAATAAAATATTTACAGAACAATATGATATATTAGTAGATTTATTAGATAAAAAAATAAAGAATAAAAATTTTCAAAGTATAACAAATAATATTTTATACAATTATCTAGAAAATGGTAAAAAAACAAATAATGAAGAATATTTATCAAGATTACAAATAATTTTAAATAAACATTTAACATTTAATGATTCAAATGAAATAATAGAAAAAATATTAAAAACAAATTCAGAAAAAGAAATAGATAAAATAGAAAAAAATATTTATGAATTAATAAAAAATAAAGATAAAAAAATAAAAAAAGAATTAAATTTTGAATGTGATAAATTAAGTTATATTGTATCTGAAATATTTAAAAAATTAGAGTATATTAATAATTTATTAGAAAAAAAAAATAATATTGATATTACAAAAAAAGTTTTATTTATAACTAACGATGAAGAAAGAAATGTTTTTAAAAAATATAATAATTTAGTACCATTTAATAAAGATAATATATATTATTATGATATAAACAATAAAGAAGGAGAGAATGTTTTTAAAAATAAAATAAAATATGATTATGTTTTTTGTTATTTTTCAATGAGTAAATTTAATAATATTGAAAAGTATTTAAATATGATTAATTTACATTTAAATGAAAATGGATTATTAATAGTTATTGATAATGATATATTTAATTTAGAAGATTATTATGTATCAGAATTTTTAGAAAAATTAAATAATCCAGAAGATATATTAAAAAGAAGAAATCCATTATGTTTAATCGATATAGAATTTTTATTAAAAAAATATAATTTTTATCATATAGAAACAAGACCATTATATAATTTTTTAAGACAATATCCAAAGAGTATATATAAATTTATAAGTTTTTTTATAAAAAAATCAAAAAAAAAAATAAATAATTTAATATAAACAATATATAGAATGTAAAATAATGGAATTAAAAAAGATAGAATCTTCTATGTATGAAAAAGAAAATACAAATATTTATTTACAAAAAAAAATGGAAGAAGTTTTAAAAAACTTAAAAAAAACAGCAACAAACTGTCAATATAAATATTTACAAAATAGTGTAAAAAAAAAAATAGTACTTGAACAAAATAGTGAAAAACAATTTAATACTTTAATAGATTTATTGAATAAAGATGAAAATAATGGATTTTATTTATTATTACAATTATTATTGAATAAATATTTTACTATCATAGATACAATAAAATTAATAGACTATATAAAAATAAATAAAAATTTAAAAGATTTTAAAATATATGATAAAATATTTAAAACAGAATTTAAAAAAGACTTATTTAAATTAGATCAATTAAAATTACATGAATATAATATATCTAAACTTTTTAGTGTTTTTGAAAAAAGATTTAATGAATATTTTGGAATGAATTACGAATTAAAATTAGATTTGTTAAAAGGACAAAAAAAATATAATGATTTGTATAAATTAAATAATAAAATTAATAATTATAATTATTTAGATTTAGGTTTTATGAATAGTGATAAAATAAATTTAATAAAAAATAAATTTAAAATAGAAAAAAATAATGTATATGGTGCATATATAAATAAACCATTAAATTTTGATTATGAATATACTATAATTAAAGATAATGGAAATATTGATTATCCTGATGAGTATTTTGATTTAGTGACATGTTGGAATTTTTTTGAGAAAATACAAAATATGAATTTATTATTAAAAGAACTACGTAGAATAACCAAAAAAAATGGTTTAATATTAATTTATTATAAAGTGACATTTAGTAAAGAAGATTATTATCTATATTGTATTAATGAAGTAATTAAATATTTTAAAAATAAAACATTTAATAAAAAAGAATGGAAAATATATTTAAAAAATTATTCATTTAATAGATTTTTAAATTTTACAGAATGGAATTCAATATTTTATGAATATGGATTTAAAACTTTTGGTTTTGGTAATTATAATTATTTTTTAAATTATAATCCAAATATTGAAAATAAAAGATTTATATTTTATATAAAAAAAGAATAATTTGTATGATTATTAATAATAATAACCTTTGTCCATTAACTCTAAATCAGAAAGATTATAATTAGGTACTAAAACAATAAAATTAGTTAAATAATAAATTTGAATATTTTTATATTTTTGAACAACGTTTTGAATATTATAATTAATAGGTGCTTTTAATACAAAGTTTCTTGGTAATAAATCGATTATATTTATATTTGATAAATATAAATCCATTATTGGTTCTAATTTATAATAAATACCACCCCATGGTGGATCAAAAAAATAAACAGTTTCATCTTCATTATGTTTTTTATTTAATTCATCTTTTAATTTTGTATAATCACCTAAGATGATATTTACATTATTTCTTTTATATAAATTAATATTATTTTCTAATGCATTTTTTGTTTCAGGATCAATCTCAATAGATATAACATTTTCAAAATTTTTACTAAAACTTAATGTATTTCCACCAACATTAGCTGATGTATCAATAACAGTTTTACAATTAGGAAAATATTTTTTAATTAGTGCTGATATTTGATTTGCTTCTTTAGGAAAGGTGACGCTATAAATAGATTCAGTAGTCATTTTTATTTTTTTTAAATCAATACCTTTTTCAGCAGGAAAATATTTAAATTTTAAATTATCAGGTACTTTTTTATCATGAAAATTTAAATAAATATTATTAATAGGTATTTTGTTATTAATACACCAATCTATTGATTTTTCTACCATAAAATCTAAATATTTATAAAAACTAAATGGTTTAATTGTTAATTCATTTTTAATATAATTTTTTTTTTCTTCGTATTTTTGGTATTCATCAAAAATAGTCATATATAATTTATTTAAATATTTTTTAAAATCATTAGATAATTCATTATCAAAAATAGACATAACATATTTATTTTCAATATTTTTATTTAAATTATTTAAAATTTTATTATCAATATTTAATTTATTTTTTAATTTAGAAAATATAAAAAATCCTGAATTAACATCATTAATATATAAATCAGATTTTACAAATTTCATTTCTTTAAATATATTATTTAAAAAATAAATAATTTGTATATTTGGTAATAAAGATGATAAAAAACTAATATCAATCATTAAATTACCATCTTTATTTAAAAATTGTAAAGAATAAAATAATTGATTTATAAAAATATTTAAAGAATACAATTCATTTTGAGTTTTGTTTTTAGTTTTTTCAACATATATATATTTAATATATATGAAATCATATTCTTCATTTTTTTTATTATTTTTATTATTTAAAAAATCATTATTTTTAAATATTTTATATATTTTTAAACCATCATCATATATATTATTATAATTGAATTCATCATCATCATTTACTTTAATACAATTAAAAATAGAATTAGTATAACACTTATTATTTAAAAATAAATGTGGTTCTATATTTTGATATAAATATAAAGTATCATTTTTAATATTTTTTGTAAATATAGGTTTAATTATTAAAACTGATTTTTTTTCTGGTAAATATTCTAATAAATTATATAATCCCATAAAATTATATTCAATACTTTCTTCTTTTATACCCATTGGGACTGGTATTAATTGGTTTTTAATTTGATTAACCCAATCTATATATGGTTGTTTTAAATTTTCTTTATCAAAATATTTTTTTATTTTTTTTAATTTGGTAAGTGTACATAATTGGAGTTCATCAGCTAAGAAAAAACATAAATTATCTAATATTTGATTATTTTCTTTATTATTATTTTCATTTTCATTTTCATTTATATTTAATTGAAAACTAAATAATTTTTGAACATTATTATAATTATCTGTATATTCAAAATTAAAATTAAAATCTTCAAAATTTATTTTTTGATTATTATTATTTATGTTAATAATTTTGTTTTTATTTTTGTTAATATTTATATTATTATTGTTATTATTTTTATATTTATTTTTGAAAACAAAATTCATATCTCTATTTTATGTTTTATTTTTTTATTAAATATAAAATTGTTTATAATAAATTAAAAAAATAATATAATAAATTAGAATTAAAAATGGAAGAAGAAAATATATCAAATTCAGAAAATATGTTTGAAGGATTGAATATAGAATTAACAGCTGAAAATTTACAAATTGAAGATAATAAAAAAATTGAAAACGAAAAAAATAATAAATCAGAAAAAAGTGAAAAAAGAAGAAGTATGGAAAAACAATTATCAGAAAAAGAAATGGAAATAATAAATAAAGAAAATGAAGATATCGAAAATGAAATATTTATACCAGATGATAGTACAAGAGGTTGTTTATTTTTATCTCGAAAAAAGAAAAGAACAACTAAAAAAATTAATACAATTCAAAATAAAAGACCTAATTATTTAGTATTATTAAGAGATAGTGATTATAAAAAAAAGTTAATATTATGTAACAAATCCAAAAAAGAATTAATAGAGGATTATGAAGAAGATTTTGATGGAAAATTAAATTTAATAAATGTAAAATACATAGAAGACCCAATGGTTTCAAAGCATTTTCCTATTCAAGGTATAGTATCATCACATGTTGTTTATATGAAACTACCCAAAGAGAAGACATATGTTTTACCAGAAGTTTTTCCATATAAATATTTAGAGTCACAACATGAAGAATTAAAACATATATTTGCTTTATTAGGTGCAAAATCAATAAAATGGAAAATAGTTGATAAAAAAGAAGAATCAAATGAAATAAGTGGAAATGTTGGTGTTGAAGTTTTAGGACAATCAGCTGGTATAGGAATTGAAAGTATTAATGAAAAAGGTGATATATTTAAGAATAGTGGAGAAAGAACTTTTCCAGATAATAGAATAATACCAGATATAGATGAAATAATGAAAGATTCATCAATATATTATTTAATGATGGAAGATAGTTGGAAAGATATGATAACAAGAAGAATAGAATCAAATATAGAATATGATAAATTTAGTTATTTTTATCAAAGTACTATAAATGTAAAAAAAGGTTTTGATACAAAATTAAAAGATTTTGATATACAATTTAATTATCTAAATAGTACGATGAAAAAATGCGAAATATTTTATGAAATTGAGTATTATCCTATACCAAATTTATTAAGTTAATAATATAAACGTAAAAAATATAGAATATATAAATTAAACGTAAATGATATAAAAAATGAAAAAAATACCTAAATAGTTTTTTAAATTATATAGTTTTTAAAAACCAAACTATATGCAAAATGGAAGTATTATATACTGGAAAACAAGAACCATTTATATTTTTATCAGATGGTATTTTAACACAATATGTGTCTCATAGTTCATTTAGTAAATATACAATAAATAATACAAATGAAATTTTAAATATAAATAAAGAATTAAATTATTTATTAAAATTATTTTTTATGGGTAATTTACCTGATTCTCAATATATTTATATAATTAAACTTTGTAATATTTTTAATCCTCATATAACTGACCAAGAAAAGAGTTATTATGAACAAAATATAATGTTTGAAGATTTTCATTGTTATGATTGTACAACAAGAGATTATCATAAAAGAATGCTTGAAATACATCAAAAAAGAAAAGATTTTAAAAATTATTTAGAATGGTATAAAGATACAAATGAATTAACAAGAAAGGTGGTAGGACCAGATTTTGATGGTCATTGTAATAGAGCAAGACAAGATAAAATAGATTTTTTGAGAATTTTAACAGAAGTATTATCACATATATTTTTTAATTTAAATAAAGTTGAATCAATGTATACTGTTAAAAAACTTTTATTCAGAAAATTAGAATTTTATTTTAGAGATAGTGAATTATTAAGATATGATAATAATATAATGTATTATTTTTCAAAAAATAGAATTTATATAAATAGATTTGAAGAAATATGTTTTATTAATAATGATTTAATAGATTATTTACAAGATTTATATGGTGGTATTTATGAAAGAATGATAAATATAATGCAAAATTATGATATTAATAATTATTGTAAAAAACAAGATATTTATTCATTAAATGAAATCATTGAAAAATACAGAATAATAAATAATAAAAATAATGGATATGTAGAATTTGATAATCATCAAATATCACTAAGCCAAAAAAATCAAATATTTGAATTAATTGATGATTTATTAAAAGGTAGAAATCAACAAAATAATTTAATGGGTTTAAATAAATTATTTAATCAAAGAATAAATTGGAATCAAAACTATAATATAATGAATCACTTTGAGTACAAAATGTATGATTGTTTATTATTAGAAAATAAAAAAGAAAAAATAAAAGAAATGTTTGATAATTTAAATTTACCACCTTTATATGAACAAATATTTGAATATTTTAATTTAAATAAAACAGATAAAGATATAATTGGAACAGTACATTTTCAGAATAATGAATATTTTTATTTTTTATATGAAATAATGAAAACTTTGATAAATAAATTAAAGTATTCACGAGATTATGATTATACAAAAAAACATTTTATTGAAATATATTTTATATATATTTTACAAAAATATATTCATGCTGAAACAATTATGCATTTGAAAATGATATATTCATCACATTGTTATTATTTATATTCAAATAGACTATTAAATGAAAATGATATAATAAGATTTTAATATAATTTTTTATGAAAAATAAAAAAATTAATAAAATTTTTAATAATTAGTTAAATTTAATTAATTGAACTTAAAGAAATACAAAATTTATAAAAATAATAAGATAATCTTTTAAAAAAAAAATAATAATAAATATCAAGGAAAATGAGTGAAATTAAAAATATATTTTATGAATGTTTAGATTGTAAATTTAAATGTAAAACAAAAAAAGAAATGCAAAAACATATTAAAACAATTAAATGTTTTAATGAAAAAACAAAACTAGAAAAAAAATATTTTAACTCTAATAATATTTTAATACCTGAACTAGAAGATTTAAAAAACTGTGATATATTTTGCTCATCTGAATTATCAGATGATGAATTTAAAAAAAAAATTATAGAAAACTATAATAAAACAAGTGAACAAATGAAAATAAAACCAGTATTAATTGAATCAATGATATATGATTATATTAAAACAAATATAAAAGATATAAATATAAATATAAAAGAAGGAGCATTTGATTCAATTGATAATTTTTACAATAAAGATTATATTAATAAAAGAATATTTTATTTTTTAACTGATATATATATTAAAGCAATTTTTTTTTATCTTACTAATAATAAATTTAATCCACGAAAAATAAACATTTATGAAAAATGGTCAATGATTCAATGCATAAGACAGCGTTATTTATATTATTTAAATTGTCCTGAAAATGAAATTAAAGAAATAACAATAAAAGATATCAATGATAAGTTATTCATTAAGAAATATTACGAAGACATAAATAATTATAATTCTGAAATTTAGATTTTATTATTTTATTAAATTTCAAAATTAATAGTTTTTATAAAATTAAACAATTTTAAGTTTAATATTTTTAAAATGTTAAAAAAAGTTATATAGCTTTTTTTAAATAGTAAGATCTTTTACAAAATAAAAGTATATTCATTTTATATTTTTAAATTTCAAAATTAATCATTTTTATAAAATTAAACAATTTTAAGTTTAATATTTTTAAAATGTTAAAAAAAGTTATATAGCTTTTTTTAAAGAATGAGATCTTCTATAAAATAAATATATATTCTTTTTATATTTTTAAATTCTATAATTAATCATTTTTATAAAATTAAACAATTTTAAGTTTAAAGAAAAAAAAATAAAAATAAGTAAAATTAAATAATTTTAAGTTTAATTTAGTTTATTTTTAATTAAAAAATATATTTATAAATACTAGAATTATAATGATTTTTTTGACAGAGAATATTATAAAAAATAATATCATCTATGAAATAAATCAAAATGATAATAATGATAATAATAATTTAAATGAAAATTTTAAAAAAACAGAAAAAAATTTTGAATGTATACGATGTAAAAAAAAATTTTTAAATAAATGTGATATAGAAAAACATATTAATAAAGCTACAAAATGTGAATCAATATATAATTCTATTTTTGATACTATTTTTAATAATAAACAAATATTACAAATGTCACTTGTCAAAATTAAAGACCAACCTTATTTTTTTGAAAAGAAAGAATTAGAAGAAAATAGATGTAAAAATTGTTTTTGTTTATATAATACTAAATATATATTAAATAATCATATGAAATCATGTAAAAAAGATGAATATGATGAATTAAAAAGATTATTTGATTTATACCATAAATTTTTAGATAATAATATATCAGAAATAAATATTAATTTTTTTAGTGAAAATTTTAATGATAATCATTTGGAAAAATCAATTAAATTATTATTTTTATTAAATCCACAACCAAATTTAGTTATTGACAAACTATTTTCATATATAAAAAATATAAATATTTTAATTATTAATGATATAATATCATTAATTTTTGATAATAATAATTTGTATAAAATAAAAACAGAATTAGTAATAAAAGAATTAATAAAAAAAATAAAAAAATATTTAATACTACTTAATGAAGAAGAATATAATAAAAAATCATATGAAAAAAATATGTATGAATTTATTATTGACAATATAAATTTAGTTTATAACAATTTTAAAAATGATAATTTAATAAAAAATATAATTAAAAAACAGATTATAAAATTTGATCAAAATTTAATTTTACATAATTTTAACAAAACAAATAAAGAATTTAATAATCTTGATAATTTTTATTATTTTGTATTAAACTCAGATATAATTCAAGAATATAAATGCAATGATGAAAATGAAATTGAAAAAAATTTAATATTTTTTAATATTCCAAAAAAATTATGTAAAAAAGAAAAAAATGATATTCTTAGTATTTGGGAAAAATAAATATTTTATTCTTCATGATATTTTCGAATAAATCGATGAATAAAATATTCTTGTTCATTTGTTTCAGGTACATGCATATGAACACAATTTCTTATATGTTTAATAGCTTCATAACCATCTAAATTATTTAATACTCCATATAAACACGCAGAACAAATAGTTGAACGACCTCTACCTCCTTGGCAATGTATGAGTATAATACTATCTTCTTTATTATATATTTCTACTAAATTTTTTATAAATTCTTTAAATTCTCTTCTTGAAGGAATACTATAATCATGAATCAAAAATTGTAATAATTGAGTATTAGGTAATAATTCTTTTTTATAAATACAAAATCCAGTTAAATCAACAAAAACATTAATTTTATATTTTTCTTGTAATTCCACGACATCAAATGGATATCGCGATTGATATAATTTACCAGGTATAATTTCTGCAAATACCATTTTTTTATATTTCTAATCTTAAAAAATAAGATATTTTTTTAAGTTAAATAAAAAATAAATTAAAAATAAATTAAAATTATATTTTAACGCGCTTTGATGAAATTAACTTATAACAATCAGATATATCATTTTTTTCATAAATTTGAACTTTTTTAGTTTTATTAGCATAAAAAGTTACAACAAAAGTTTTAGTTTTTTTTTTATTACAAAAAATTTTTTGTTTTATTACTTTTCTACCAATATTTTTTTTTCTTTTATTTTTTTGTTTTAATGTTATTTCAAAAGAAGTTATTGAATAAGGATTTTTATAATTTCTAATAATTAAACTATAATTACCAATAATAGAATTAGTACTTGAAGAAATAACTCCATTTGATGAATTTATAGATATAAATGGATATGAATTTGGATTATCATTATTAATTGATAAAATAGAAAAAGAATAACCACTTAAAACAGATGATTTACTTTTTTTACCAATAAAAATACTTTGTGAAAAATTATTATTTAAATAATAAGAAGAACCAGAATCAATTATATTATTTAAAGAATATGGTGTAGATCCAACTTGAGTTAATTCAAAAGGTGTATTAATAGTGGTAGATGTGTTAGACCAAATAGTACCTACACTTAATTCAGTTCCAGAAGAAGGTACTCCAGTTAAAGTCGTCAATGCATTTGAAGAATTCCAACCAGAAGAACTATTATTAGCCTCAGAATAATTTCCAGAACCTCTTAAATTATCAGAACTACTTCCTGAATAAATACCATTTGTAGTACTACCACTATTAGCAGTACCTGAAGTATAACAATTATAAGCCATAGAATTATTATTATTATTTCCAAAAATACCTCCAGTATTAGTTCCTGTAATATTTCCTAATGAATAACAATTTGTTGCAGTTGCAGTACCAAAATTATTTCCAGCAAAATTACCAAAAATACCACCTTCACTTCCATTAGTTAAATTTCCGGTACTATAACAATTATTAGCAAATGCACCTCCTGATGCATTTGATGAATCTCCAGCATTTGCTCCAAAAATACCACCAGAACTAGCACCAGATAAAGTACCAGTGCTATAACAATTTGATACATTTACAGTATTACCATTATAACCAGCATATCTTCCACATATTCCACCTGTAAAAGAACCAACAATATTTCCTTTAGAATAACATTTTTCAATATTTAAAATTCCACTTCCACTAACTTGTGAAAAAGCCCCACAGATTCCACCTGAAGAACCACTACTTATTTCTCCTTCACTATAACAAGAAATTATATTTAAAATACCATTATTATCAATACAATTTGCACCAACAATACCACCACATTGGGTATTAATATTTCCAGTACTATAACAATTAATTATAAAATTATAATTTGATAACACACCTTTAGAAAAATATTGTTGACAAATCCAACCATCCGATGATGTTAAAGAAGAAGACGCTGTTTCTACACCAATATTAAAAATTTTGATTTTTTCGAAACCATTTGTAGTACTTGTACCATTTTGTATTAAACCTGAATAAGAACCACTTGTAATATTAAAAGTAATTATATCACCATTATCTTCTAAAAATTCTTTACCAAATTGTAAATTATCAGAACCACAAATAAAATATTTGGATGAAGTATCAAAAGTAATATTAGTTGTAAAATAAATTTTTAAATTATATGCAGTATTTGTATTATTTATTGTTATAGGAAAACTAGTTATAGTTGTATATGACCCATTATTAATTTTATATCTAATATTACTACCAGATTGTTCAATATATATAATATTATTTTGTCCGTTAGTAGAAATAGTTGACATTTATAGTATATTATTCTATAATTATAAATAAAATTTTGTTTAAAGAAAAAAAAATAAAAAAAAAATAAAAATTAATTTCGCGTTTATAAGAAAAAAAAAATCTAACGCTAAGATAGGAGTTTGTGTGTATCAGATATGTCTCTGTATCAAACAAATAAAAATACCTTGTACAATGGTACAATTTATGATCATTTATTTATCGAACAATTAGTTTGGTTAGATAATGGTTGCATTTTTAATTCAATCGAGAATAAATGCAGTAAAAACCAGAATCAGATAAATGATAATAAAGAAACTCCTGACAGCCATTCTTTCATAAAGGCCCTCTTTATAGCAGAAAGAAATGGTGTCGGGTGATATTAAGCGGAGGGAAACCGCTTTAGAAGATAAAAAAAGTATGTACATACTTTTAACAGCAAACTAAGTGCAGCCTCTCTCTCTTAAATATATTTAGAATAAGATTTTGAAAAAAGTTTTGTTTTTAATATGTTTATTTTTTTATAATTTTTTAACAATAATTTTTGTTAAATATAATATAAATAATCTATTTTTATTAAAATATATAAAAATGACTTTAACCTTATAAAGTTTGTATTTATTTAGTATTTTATATTTTTATTTTTATAAATAAATAATTTATTTTTTTAGTTTAAGTATATTTTTTTGAGTTTTGATTATTATTATTATAATAGATAAATGATAAATGATAAATAATAAAAACAAAATAATAAAAAAAAATAAAAATAAAAACAAAAGAGAAAATAATAGTAAAATATTTACAACAAATCAAAAATTAGAATTAGAAACAAATAAAAAAAAAATAAATCTATTATATCATCATTATAAAAATAATTTGAATAATATAAATTTTGGTGATGGGTTATCTATATTTATCACTGAACAATTAATAAATAAAGATCAATATGAAATAGTTTATAACGAAGAAGAAACAAATGGTTTAATAAATTTAATTTGTATAGGTTCTTATATTCAAGCAGCATATGATAATACATTTATATATGGTTCAGGAATAAGAACAATTGAAAATATTGAAAAAGGTCATAATTATAAAAACTTAAATGTTTATGCTGTAAGAGGACCATTAACAAAAAAATATTTAGAAAAAAAAAATATAAATGTACCAAATGTTTTAGGAGATCCTGCATTATTATTATCAATATTTTATAAGCCAGAAATAGATAATGGTTTAAAAGAAAAAATAGGAATCATACCTCATAAAAGTAATTTTAAATATTACGATGATATAAATAAAATAGATTTACAAAAATATGTTTTAATAAATCCGAAAGATAAATGGGAAAATGTTATAAATAAAATATGTTCATGTAAATATATTTTGTCTTCAAGTTTACATGGTTTAATATGTGCAGATACTTATAATATACCGAATTTATGGTTAGATGAATATAAAATAGAAGAAGGAGATTTTAAATTCAGAGATTATTTTGAATCACAAAATCGAAAATATATTAAAATAAGTTCAATTCAAGAATTTGATGAAAAACTATTATACAAAGAAGGTAATAAAATAGATTTAAATAAATTATTAAATGCTTTTCCTTTTAAATAATTATTTTTTATTTTTTCTGAATTTATTTTTTTTTTTATTTTTTATTTTAAATTTAGGTTTTTTTATTATTTTTTCATTTTTATTATATTTTATAATGTCAATAAATTCTTTTTGTAAAGTATCATTTAGATTAAGACTTTGAATATATTTATCTTTATTTAATAAATATTTATCAATATGAAAAACATTTTTAAATAAATTTAATTTTTGAAAATAATCCAATACAACTAAAGTTCTCATACACTTCCAACAAATAGAACAATTTAAAATTAAATTATTATTTGATTCTTTATATTTTCCATTTACACATATATCTAAATAATTAAAATTAAATGTGTTATTTGATATTTTAATAGTTTTTTCAATTCGTGTATATTGGGAACCATGAGACATAAATTCAATATTTTCTGTTGATAATAAAGGAATAATAATAGGGTCAGAATAAGCAATATCTGTATTATCTTTTTTAATAATGCAATCTTTATAATGATAAGCTGATGAATAAAAATAAATTTTAAATAATTTTTGAAAAAATAATGGTATAGATAAATTTCTTAAAGTATGTATTTTTTGATGTTCAATATTATTTATTTGGTCAAAATTAGATAATACTTTTAATAATTGTAATGACTGAGAACTATTTTTTTCAGATAAATTTTTAATATAGTTTATCACATTTTCTAATCTTTTTTCAAATTGTTTTGTATTTTTAGATGCACCTGCTTGAAAATTAGTAACATGAGTTAGTTTATAAGGACCATTATAATCAAAATAATAGTCTTGTAAACAACATAAACTATCAATTCCACAACTTAAACCGCAACCAAAAGCTTTATTATTATATATTTTTTCGGAAGAGTATTCTTCAGCATTAATATCAATAATATGACATTCTGGATATATATAATTAATAATTTTCATTAAATAATTTTTTATATTATGATGTAATTTATAAGATATACTTCCTTTAATAAAAATATCTTCTTTTTTTTTCATAGCTACAGGTAAAACTAATAATAGAAAACCATCATAATTCAATACATATTTATCTTTATAATCATTTGAAAATTCGATATATATAATTTGATTATCGATAAAACATTGAATTTTAATAGTATTTTCCAAAAATAAAACTTCTAAATTTTGAAGAATCATGAGAATATCTTTAAATAAATAAATAAATAAAATTTTATTTTTAAATTCAAAGATAAAAAAAATTAATAAATTTTTTTTTTGATATTTTAGTTAGTGAGTTTTATTTTTAATTAAATTAGATGTTAGTAAATTTTTGTTATAAAATTTATTTAAACGTAAATAAAAAATGAATATAATTAATTATAAAAAAATGATTTTATTTTGATTAAAAACATAAAATTATTATAATACATAAAAAAAAAATATGGAATATATAGAATTTATTAATAAAATAAAAGAGAAATCACTTGAAGATTATCTTATATGGTATATAAAAACGATAAAAAATTCAAAAACTTTAAATGATACAGAATCAAATATTTTTCCCAAAATTGATAAATCAATATTAGATATACTATTATCAATTCATGAGCGTAATAATGAATACTATGAAATTTTTAGTAAAGTACTAAAACATAATATTGAAGAAGGTATTATTTATGATTCAGAAATAATGAAAATTTTTGCTCCAGAATCAGACCATTTTTACTATTATATAGAATGTTGTAGAGATGAATTTATCAAAAAAATATCGGAATACTACAAATCATAAAATTTAATTTATTTTTGTTAATTTTTTTGTAATATTATAAAAAAAAATTGAAATAATCCTGCTAATCATTATATTTTTATTATAATTTATCAATTAATACCCTGTAAACGTAAACAAAGATGGGTAATACTGAAAGTTCCTTGGGTCTTATTATGGGCTCGGCCTTTGCAGGTCTTGTACTGGCCCCTTTTACAGGCGGTACATCGCTAATGTTAGTAGCTGGAACAAGTGGAGCTGGTGTAGTTGCTGGCTCAGTCGCTTTTACAACAAATGCTCTATTAAATCGCTCAGCTCCTGAAGATGAGAAAATGAAACATTTTCTTATCGGTGCTGGATGTGGCGCTTTAGGACCTGCTTGTGGAGCTTCCGCTGCAGCGGGTGCTGAAGTCACATTTGGTGCTGATATTGCTGGAATTGGATTTGGATTAGGCGCTACAACGGCGGGTGATGATAAAATCAAACCTTACGCTGGTAATCAACAGTTAGCTGTTGAACATTATCGCGAAAAGGCCGAGAAAGAGAAACATGGGATTCAATCCATCACTCAAAAATCGGAACCAAAACCCATTGTACTACCTGAAAATCAAATTTCACATCAATTTATTGATAACTATGTTCAATTACATACCAAATATTACACTATTCCAAAAAAACATGGTTTAGATTATTTGTTAAAAAATGATGGATACAAAGCAAATTTGTATCGTTTTAATGGAAATATCGGAAATAAAACGATATTAGCATCTTGTGCTCTTTTAAATTTTGATCGTGTGATTTTGAAAATATATCAATTACAAGATTTACAAAGAGCGGAATTGAATCAAGCTTTTCATCATTTTACACAAGCATCTGTATATGGCATCAATGCCATTTCGATAGCGAAAGATTTTTCAAGTGAAGAATCATCACAAATGTATGGAATGTACGCTCAACAAATGGACGAAAGTTTCAAGAATTATTGTATTTTAATGAAGAGCGCGATGAGAAGTCTTGTGGATGGTGTCAAAAAGATATATTCATCAGGAAGAGCTCAAGCACTCATTGAACACAATGTAAATCGTTTATACGATGAAGTAGCGAAATCAAAAGCAGAGACGAAACCTATGTGTAAGAAATATGGGATTTATATGGATAGCGAAAAGTACAAATTGAATTTGGAACAAAAAATCCATAAAATTGAAGAGTATTTGAATCAAGAACATAGAATCAATACTTTTGAAGACCATTATGCGATTGACCAAATGGTTCAACAATTGAATGAATTGATACGATAATTTTCATATAAAGTTGAATCAAATTTATAAATATTTTTAACTTAAAGAACTTTTTTATAATAATAAATATTATTATAAAAATGCCTATACCAAAAAAAGATTTTAGTGGAAAAGTATTATTAAGTTATGGATATTGTTCTAAAGCAGGACAATATACTCAAAAAGATTTAGATGAAGTTGATCTTTTTGATTATT
>JACCED011922639.1_pt1 | contig 66257 bp, 78 predicted proteins | sample 7455021 | NCBI WGS metagenome assembly JACCED01 (sample SAMN15323456, study PRJNA562643) | freshwater metagenome | isolation source: river surface water | place: USA:Blue River Watershed | collected 2017-08-19 | reverse complement strand
TTTTGAACCAATGGCGAAAGAATTTGTAGTTTCGTTTGGCTGGGTAATTGACTCATCACATTGACAATTTGAGTCGAGGTAAATGACAAGATTGGTTCTTGATGTGTTGGACAATAAGGCACACCTACACGTGCATACAATAATCGAAGATAGTCATAGATTTCAGTGACGGTACCGACGGTAGAACGTGGATTATGGGAGGTCGATTTTTGATCAATGGAAATGGCAGGTGATAATCCTTCAATGGATTCAACATCTGGCTTTTCAACATTACCTAAAAATTGACGAGCATAACTCGATAAGGACTCCACATAACGACGTTGACCTTCCATGTAAATCGTGTCAAAGGCAAGGGTGGTTTTACCACTGCCAGATAAACCCGTAAACACAATTAATTGATCTTTAGGTAAGGTTAAATTAATGGATTTTAAATTGTTTTCTCGCGCCTCTTTGATGATGATATGCTTTCGGTCCATATGGTTTTCCTCAAACCATTATTATAAACCTTTCAACGCAGAAACATACCAATTCGCCTACACCCTTGGTTTAGATGGAGGGTTGATTCATTACGCCTGAAAATAAGATTAAACCTTGACCATTGAGCACAAAATATAAGTAAGAGCGATCTAGTGTTAACGAAACTTTTGCAGGGGTTGGTGCGGACGTGACGCCAATATCTGCTGAGGTAATGGCTGCTGCTTCCATCCCATCTTCTAAAAAATCAATGCGTACATGTTGAATAAGATTTTGTACATAGGCTCCAGGAAGGGCATTGGATAGATCTGCTTGATCAGGTGAAAATAATGGAGCTATTTGCGGTGCGACATTCAATAGATTTTCTTTTAAATCTAATTCTACAGTGGTTGAAGACTTGGGAATGGTTAAGCGAATGCGTTCATTCTGATTGGTTTGGGTTAATGCAGAACGGATGAGGGGAAAATGTGTCTCATTCAATAAATCAATGGGTGTTAAGGATCCTTTGGGTAAGACATAGACCACACGATAATCGCCATAAGCTTCATCAACCCCAAGGGTAAAGTTGGGTTGATCTAAATAAAGCGTTTCTTGGGTTTCTTTTAGCATATACCTAACATCATTTACAGTGGTATGATTGCTCGAGTTTGTAAAGGTACCACGTTGGGCAATCGGAGTAAATGCAGTTAACCAATTTGCTTTCAAATATAAGGTGTTGAATAAACTTAAAACGGTTTCTTGATTCATGGTTAAGTCGGAAGGTTGCATGCTTAAAAATTGATTGGTTCGTTGATTAAGCCATCCAGCAATCGCTTCTTTACCAGCATCGTCAAAGGCAGTATGAAACACTTCAGCAAAATAATCGCCTGCCAATCTAAATAAATAATCTTCATTGACGGTGATATCGTCACGGACAAAGACGCCGTTACCCATTTGCGATTGAGCACGGGTAATAGTGTTTCCATTGACGGATATCTCATCTTGATAATAGGTATCAATAAAGACCTGATTGCTTGCTTCACGAAGGGCAAGACGATCATGAACCCCTAACAAGTCTTCGATTGCTAATTCTGTTTCACCACCAGCTGCTTCTAGTAATAAACTCATCGCAACATAAGCGGATAAAGGTGAATAAACGATATTGTCACTCGTTGAAAATAAATCAGTCGCAGTCAATTGAAAATAATCTTCTAAGGCAATACGATAGTCCGTATATTCCGGTCGACCAAATTCAAAATCTTCAGATTCTTCTCTTTGCTTGTATGAAGGAAAACTCACCTCATTTAAAGCTTGTAGTCCGGTAAAATCTTGTGGTAGCGAACCATTCGGTCTTGTGGCACCAATTAATATTGAAACCATCACGGTGACCGTTAATCCCAAAGCAAATGTTGGGGTACCCCACGTGAGTAAACGATTCCAAGAAAACGTAGACTTTTCTAATCGACGATGAAAAGTAAGATGAGACGTTTTTTGATTAAAAAACATTTCACCAGATGCTTTGATTTGTTCTTCTAAAGTTTGTTTTTTCATGTTATTTTTTATAAATCACCTTTAATTGGGTTAACGCTTGTTGATATACCTTGTATACATGTGAGAGTGAAGCATCCATGAGTTTTGCAATATCTTCAAAACCTAGATCGTAAACAATTTTGTAAGCCACAATTAGATTTTCTTCATCACTCAAGTTATGGTGCCAGGTTTGAAATAAACTTCTTCCATCTTCACGCATCGAGGTATTATCGTAAGCTTCTTGCCAAGTTTCTTCTTTATTTCGTTTCAGTTCATTGAGCGCGGTGCGTTTTGCAATCATCACCATCCAGGCTTGAAATTTGCTTGGATCCTTAACCAGATGACCCTTTTGATAAATCTTTAAAAAGGTATCTTGGAGAAGGTCTTCTGTGGTAGCTTCATGTTTAACAATCGATAGAATCACAACATAAAGCAGACTACGAAACTGCTCGTAAACTTCTTGAAATGCTCGGTGATCACCTCTTTGAAAGGCAGAAAAGGTTTGAGGGTCCAGTATTTTCATTGGCCATTCCTTTGATTGCCCGTATGCTTTATAGACAAGTCAAAAGGGAGTTTTTTTCTTAATTTAGCCGCAAACATTGAAACCGATCCTTTTCTCATATAAAATCATCATTGGACGGGACGTAGCACAGCTTGGTAGTGCGCTACCTTGGGGTGGTAGAGGTCGTGAGTTCGAATCTCATCGTTCCGACCATTTTTTATTTCTTACGACCTTTCAGCTCGTTTTGAATTAATTTCTTCGCTAATTTTAGATCTTTATCCGCTAATTGAATGTTTTTATCAACAATCCCTGCAATGGTCATCTTTTGATAAACAAATTCAGCAAAGCTTGTATATGGCAATGTTTTGTTCATCGGACGATTTCGTTTCACACTCACTGATTTTGCGTTTCCTAAGTATTGATTTAGATCAGGAAGTAAATCTAATAAATTATAGGTGACGTCTAGGGTCACAACAGGATTAAACATCGATAAGGCTTCATTAATCACATCCGGATAAATACCAATGGATTGTGATAGCATTTCCGCCGTTACATATTTTTGATTCGTGGCCGATAAAGCTTGTTGTATTTTAAGATAGATTTGCTTAGGGGTCATATTTTCATTTTATGATATATTTTATGATTTTGTTAGGTATAAGCGCTAAGTTTCGCTTCTTGTTGAAACCATGAATCACTTGATCTAATAAAAAAACATCCTCCTAAGAGGATGCATGAATCATTGGTACACCATATAGGACTTGAACCTATGACCCGCTGATTAAGAGTCAGCTGCTCTACCGACTGAGCTAATGGTGCATTGCCAAATTATCTTACAATAATCATGCGTTTAATTCAATGCAAATTAACGCAATTGACTACTTGATATAACGACTAGAATCTTGCACTTGGCCACGTTCGAGTTGATTTTCATAGGCAAGTAAAGTTTGTTCATCAGTAAAGATTTTTGAGGTTTTTTGATCGACAATTTTTGTCAAGGCAAGAAAATCATTCGCGGAACGATATCCTTTGGTAAACACCATCAACGTATAGGATAAAAGTAACGAACCAAAGATGGTATATAGTGCCGTAATCAACGTTGCAGCGAGAACGATACTACGCAAGGGTAATTGCCACCATTTCATCACATAACCTTTGTCGTTGACCACGATGATACCACTGGCTTTTTTCCCTAAGGTTACGCCTTGTTTAAAAAGTAAAGGAACGAGGATGTAAAAAATGAAAAAAGAGAGAAAGGCAGAATATCCGATAATTTCTAAAAAGTACCCATTGATTAAATTAACCAACGAAGAAAAAGGCGGGTAGGTGTTAAAATCCACCAGCGCTAATCGGTAAGCTTCCGTATAAAAGGTATCAATATCGGTTTGAGATAAGCCTGCCTTTAATACCGCAACCACGGAAGGATCATTGTTGACGAGTTCAAATAAAGTATCTGTTTCGTTAATCTGTAAAACTTCTTCATTAAACCATGTGTTGGAAAATTCAAAGGCAGGTTCACTCACGTCATAAACCTTTCCATCTTTAAAAATAGAATAATATTGATAAAGCGCTTCCGGAACATCTACAAGATCAAGATTCACCAATTGATTGGATGCTTCATCCGTCGCATATAAATAACTGGCTTCTTGATACGCGACAAATTGATCAGACAATTGTGTGGTTCCATATTGGGCATCATACAGTGGACCAAAGACATAACTTAATAAAATTAAACTACTGATTAACCATAAAAATAAATCTAGCACAGCAGCACCCGTACGTTTTAATAAATTGGCAGGAACGGCAAAGGGATTTGTTTTCATAAATTCATTATCAAGAATTCACTTTGAATTTGCAAGAAAAAAAGACCGATTTATCGGTCTTTTTATATTCGTAAGAATGAGAAGCTTACTTAACGATTTCGTTAACGGTTCCCGCACCAACGGTACGACCACCTTCACGAATCGAGAACTTTGTTCCCTTTTCAATCGCGACTGGGTGAATGAGTTCAACATTGAACGTCACGTTATCACCTGGCATAACCATCTTCACATCTGCTGGTAAGTCGATGACGCCAGTAATGTCAGTGGTACGGAAGTAGAATTGTGGGCGATAGTTTGATAAGAAAGAAGTATGACGACCACCTTCTTCTTTGGTTAAGATATAAGCAGTGGCAGAGAACTTTGTGTGTGGAGTAACGGAACCAGGTTTTGCAACAACTTGTCCACGTTCAACTTGTTCACGAACGATACCACGTAAGAGCACGCCGACGTTATCACCAGCTTGTGCTTCGTCGAGAAGTTTACGGAACATTTCGATACCAGTAACAACAGATTTGATGGTGTCACGAATACCGACGATTTCAACTTCATCGTTAAGTTTTAAGGTACCACGTTCAACACGACCAGTTACAACCGTTCCACGACCAGTGATGGTTAAAACGTCTTCAACTGGGATTAAGAATGGCTTATCTTTTTCACGTTTTGGTGTAGGAATATAGGTGTCAACGGCTTCCATCAATTTAAGAATATTATTTCCTTCTGTGACATCACCATTTAAAGCTTTCACAGCAGCACCACGGATCACAGGAATTTTGTCACCTGGGTAACCGTATTTGCTTAAGGTGTCACGGATATCCATTTCAACAATATCCACTAATTCTTTGTCATCGACTAAGTCAACTTTGTTTAAGAACACAACGATAAATGGAACGCCAACTTGACGAGCAAGTAGGATATGTTCCTTGGTTTGTGCCATAACGCCGTCGTTAGCAGCAACAACAAGAATTGCTCCGTCCATTTGAGCAGCACCGGTAATCATGTTTTTAACATAGTCAGCGTGTCCTGGGCAGTCAACGTGAGCATAGTGACGATTTTTCGTCGCATATTCAATATGCGAAGTGTTAATGGTGATACCACGAGCCTTTTCTTCTGGGGCTGCGTCGATTTCATCATACTTCTTTGCAACTGCGCCACCTTGTTTTGCTAACACTGTGGTAATCGCTGCAGTGAGAGTGGTTTTACCATGGTCAACGTGACCGATGGTCCCGATATTAACGTGTACTTTACTCCGATCAAACTTTTCTTTTGCCATAAGCATTCTCCTTTTTTTATAACTTTTTAGTTATTTAACTTTTATATATTAACGCACTTCTTTTAGAAAATCAATGATATTTGCTTACTATTTCTCAGCTTTAACGCCATGCTTTTTAATAATTTCTTCTGCAACAAAGCGTGGAGTTTCGCCATAGTGATCAAATTGCATCGTATAGTTTCCGCGACCTTGCGTGAAGGATCGTAAATCGGTAACGTAACCAAACATTTGTGCGAGCGGAACTTCAGCTTCCACAACTTTGGCATTACCTCTTTGAGAGTCACCCGTCATTTGACCACGGCGTCTAGCGATATCTCCAACCACGTCACCATAATATTGTTCTGGAACCGTAACTTCAATTTTCATGATCGGTTCAAGAATAACGGGTAAGCAACGTTTTGCTGCTTCTCTTAAAGCCATACTAGCAGCAATTCGGTAAGCACCTTCCGCAGAGTCAACATCGTGGTAAGAACCATCAAATAAAGTTGCCTTTAAATCAATGACTGGATAGCCAGCAACCATACCGCGTTGCAAGGCATCTTTTAAACCTTCCATGGTTGGTTTAATAAATTCACGTGGAACAGATCCACCAACAACGGCATCGACGAATTCAAAACCTTTACCTGGATTTGGTTCAAATCGAATCCACACGTGTCCATATTGACCACGACCACCAGACTGACGAATATATTTTCCTTCGCATTCAGCGGCGCCACGAATCGTTTCACGATAACCAACTTGTGGAGCACCAACGTTGACGTTGACATTAAACTCACGGCGTAAACGGTCCACAATAATATCAAGGTGAAGTTCACCAACACCAGCAATAATCGTTTGACCAGTTTCACCATTGGTAGAAACACGGAACGTGGGATCTTCTTCTGCTAATTTCATTAATGAAATCGACATTTTTTCTTGGTCAGCTTTGGTCTTTGGTTCGACAGCTTGTTCAATAACAGGTGCAGGGAATTCCATTTTTTCTAGGAGTAATTCGAATTTTTCATCGCACAAGGTATCACCTGTGGTGGTGCCTTTTAAGCCGACGACTGCGCCAATATCACCAGCGTGGAGTTCATCAACTTCTTCACGGTGGTTTGCGTGCATTAACACAACTCGACCAATACGTTCTTTAACGCCCTTGGTGGTGTTGATTAAATAAGAACCAGCTTTTAAAGTGCCGGTGTAAATACGAACATAAGATAATCGACCAACAAATGGGTCAGTGGCAATTTTGAAAGCAAGAGCAGCAACAGGTTTATCATCATTTGGTACAACGTTAAACTTTTCACCATTTGGTAATGTTGCTTCAGCGTTTTCGATATCAGTTGGTGAAGGTAAGAAATCAATAACCGCATCTAATAATTGGTGAATCCCTTTATTTTTATAGGATGCGCCACAAAGGACTGGAAAGAATTGTCCTTGCAAAACCCCTTTACGAATGACTTTTTTAATTTCACTGACACTTGGTTCAACGCCATCTAAGACTTTGACCATGAGATCATCATCAAAACCAGCAATTGCTTCAAGTAGTTTAGCTCTTAATTTTTTAACTTTATCTTTATATTGTTCTGGAATCGGTGCTTCTTTTGGAGCATCATCTTTATTTTCAGAATACATCCAAGCTTTTTGTTCAATCAAATCGATAATGCCTTTGAAATTACTTTCTAAACCAATTGGATATTGGATGGCTTCAGCATTCGCCGCTAAGCGTGAATGTAAGGTTTCGATACACATATCAAAGTCGGCACCAATCGCATCCATTTTATTTGCAAAAACAACACGAGGAACACCGTACTTTGTACCTTGACGCCAAACAGTTTCTGTTTGAGGTTCAACACCGTTTTTACCATCTAATAAGGTGACAGCACCATCTAATACACGGAGAGAACGTTCAACTTCAATGGTGAAGTCAACGTGTCCAGGAGTATCAATAATGTTAATGCGATAACCTTTCCAAAAGGCAGTCGTAGCAGCGGAAGTAATGGTAATACCACGTTCTTGTTCTTGGATCATCCAGTCCATCGTGGCAGCACCTTCGTGGACTTCACCAATCTTATGGATTTTACCAGTGAAATATAAAATACGTTCAGTTGTGGTCGTTTTACCTGCGTCAATATGGGCCATGATCCCAATATTGCGCGTATGAGCAAAGTCGTATTCGCGTTTAGGCATAGTCTCCTCCTACCACTTATAGTGGGCGTAAGCTTTGTTCGCTTCGGCCATCTTAATGACGTCTTCGCGTTTCTTCACAGATGCACCAGAATTATTTGCGGCATCAATGATTTCACCAGCTAATTTATCTTCCATTGTTTTTTCGTTTCTTAATCTTGCATAAGAGACTAACCAACGTAATCCTAAAGTGGTTTTGCGTTGTCCGCTGACTTCCACTGGGACTTGATAGTTAGACGCACCAACACGGCGGGTTTTTAATTCAACTTCAGGCATGATATTGTCCATCGCAGTTGCGAAGACATCCATCGAAGGTTTGCCAGATTTTTCTTCAATTTTCTTGAAAGCTTTGTATAAAATGTTTTGAGCAATTCCTCGTTTGCCATCGATCATGATTTTATTAATCAATCGTGTGACAAGCTTGGAATTATGAATTGGATCTGGTAAGACGTCGCGTTTTGCGACTTGACCTTTACGTGGCATGAATAGTTCCTTCTCTTTCTTAATTACTTAGCAGCAGCTGGTTTAGCAGCAGGGGCCGCAGCGGCAGCAGCACTTCCACCTGCTTTAGGTCTCTTCGTTCCGTATTGACTACGGCCTTGACGACGCTTTTCAATACCAGCAGTATCTAACGTACCACGGACGATGTGATAACGAACACCTGGTAAATCTGGGACACGACCACCACGAATTAACACGGTGCTGTGTTCTTGTAAGTTATGACCTTCACCACCAATATAAGCAGTGACTTCATATCCATTGGATAAACGGACACGTGCATATTTTCTTAACGCAGAGTTTGGTTTCTTAGGGGTCATCGTTCCAACACGGGTGCAAACACCACGTTTTTGAGCGGAAGCTTGGTTGACCGTACGCTTGGTCAATGAGTTCCAACGTTTTCCTAATGCTGGTGACTTCGATTTGTAGAAAGGGTTTTGACGACCTTTTCGAACGAGTTGGCGAATGGTTGGCATATTTTCTCCTTTTAAGGTATTGTTTCACAATACCGGGTGTATCAAGCACCTACTTTTAAAAAGACCTTTTCAGGTCATTCCATAGGCACGAGAAGATTATATAAATGGATTCTTGAATTTGCAAGGGTTTTCTTAATTCACAAAACGCCAGTTTAATTGCACACCAGATTGGCCCATCTGACCAATCGTTAACTCCCAGGGTAATCGCGTGCCATCATGCATCAAAAAGGGATTCGAATCTGCGTTAAATACCATGCCATTTTGAAATAAGCTGGCATTGGTGGCAAATCTACCATGGCGGAAGGTATTCAGTCCAGATGCTTCTAACAAGTGAATCAATTTATGATTTGGATTCGTACCAATAGCGTTTCTAGATACTGTATTATTATGGGCGATTTGATAGCGAAAACCAGTGGGCTGCATCGCTGTCACAAATCCATCTAACTGAAGACCTTGCGACGTTACACTCAGTTGAGCAATACGAGCATCAATATGATAAATCTTAACTCCTGGTTGGGTAAACATTCTTGGATAGCGACCCGCATAAGATTCTTGACTATCTTTTTGATTCAAACCCGTGGGTTGATAAAACTCAACTAAAATATATTCATCCATCATCGTCGTCAAATTCAATTTTGGTAAAATCAACACATTTGCAGATTGTGATAATGCCGGTAACACTAACGATTGAAATTGAGTATTCGCAACATAAGGTTCAACCCAACCTAAGGCCATTTTTGAAAAACCATTATGATCACCAATATTAAAGTCCATCATGTCCAAAGCACCAGCTGGTCCCCAATCGCCTGCTTCACGATCGTAACTATAATAATCTTGTAATCCGAGTAAATGACCAACCTCGTGAATGAACACATGCGCATCAACTTGCCGTTGGTCAAATGCATCGAGATGAACATGAAAGATCGGTTCGTTTTCATCATCCCATATCACTTTTCCATTATCACTCCGTTGATAAGTTCCATCTTCATACATAAATTGATAACTACTCCAACCATAATGAAATAAGTTAGGATTCGCGACATTAGCCTGACCACCCTGATAGGCGACAAACGCCCAAAAAACATCCTTATCTTCTCCATAAATTTCATCTTCAGGATCAAATGGTAATGAATAAATAAAATAAACAGCATCCAGAAAACCATCTCGGTCTTGGTCATAAGAAACCACATCATTTGGAAATTGTGATTTAAATTGTTCAATCGCAGGTTGTATTACTTGGCTACCTAATAACCCACGATTTTCAGACAAGGCAACTGCTGTGATCGATGGGGTATACCAATCCGTCACCATGCCATCGATATTTAATTGCCCATAACTCGAAGCTTGATAATAAGAGGAAACAGAATGCCATCGCATTGTTTCAGCATCACCAAAAAAGGCTTGTTCAATATTGAGTTTGGTTTGCTGACAACCTTCAAGAATCAACTGACAACTGGCATCAGAAAAATTAATCGGAATCACAAGCATATTGACATCACCCGTCGTCGACATCACCGTTGTATAACCTTCGCGAATTCTCACATCGCGATAAGTAGGACCAATCAAAAAGGTTGTTTGCATGGTGGAGGTTATTGCAAATAAACTGAGCGTAGGCAAATAAACAAACGTTAAGATTCTTTTGAGCATAACTTCATCATAACAAAAAATAAAAAACGAGCGAGATGATCTCGCTCGTCTTCTTGATACTTTCTAAGAATTAATCTTCGAGGAAGTCTTCAAATTTTTCCAAATATTGTTCGTCATTCGAACGATAGTTGGCGCGAATTTGACGCATAGATTGTTCCACTGAGAAGTTTTCTGCGGTGGTTTTTTTAGCAGCATCATCGAGTAAACCACGACCGGCTGGAATTAATTTACCGGTAATGACGTTTTCTTTCAAACCGTGGAGAATATCCGTTTTGCCTTTAATGGCAGCATCGGTTAACACCTTGGTTGTTTCTTGGAAAGATGCAGCGGAGAGGAAGGATTCAGTTTCAAGTGAAGCTTTTGTAATCCCTAATAAACGTGGCATCGCAACTGCTGGATTTTTACCAGATAATAATGCGATTTCGTTCTTTTCGGTAAAGGTGGTAATGTCCACTTTTGAACCCGTTAACATATCGGTATCACCGCCATCGATAATGAGAACCTTACGGGTCATTTGACGAATGATCACTTCAATGTGTTTATCTGCAATACTTGCACCGTTCGATTGATACACTTTTTGAACTTCTTTAATAATGTATTTTTGCACAGCGTTCATATCGGCAAATTTTAGGAGATCTTTTGGATAAATGGCACCTTCAGAAATTTTAGCTCCAGCAGAAATTTTGTCACCAGTCTTAATACGGAGTCTAGAACCAAATGGGGTATCAAAGGATTGTGTTTCTAATTCATTGGTAATCGTCACTTTATAGCGACCGTTATTGTCTTCGATGTTACTGACCTTACCACTAATAGAGGCAATGACAGCTTCACCTTTTGGACGACGGGCTTCAAAGATTTCGCCAACACGTGGTAAACCGTCGGTAATGTTACGGCCTGCAACACCACCTTCGTGGAACGTTCTCATCGTTAACTGCGTACCTGGTTCACCAATGGATTGCGCAGCCATAATACCAACGGCTTCACCGATTTCCACTAATTTACCAGTGGCAAGATGACGACCGTAGCACTTTTGGCAAATGCCACCTTTGGATTCACAACCTAATACAGAGCGAATTTCAACGTCTGTTACACCAGCATCCACAATTTTCTTCGCATCGCGTTCATCCATGAGATGATTACCAGCAACAACCACATCTTTGGTTTTTGGATGGATCACATCCCGAACGGTAAAGCGACCAATTAAACGGCTTTGTAATGGAGTAATGATGGTGTCACGCGAGGTATCCCTAATGTCATAAACATTGGTACCGTGGTCTGTGCCACAATCGGCTTCACGAATAATCACATCTTGAGAAACATCGACGAGCTTACGGGTTAAGTAACCTGAGTCAGCCGTTTTTAACGCTGTATCGGCACCGACCTTACGGGCCCCGTGGGTGGCGATGAAGAATTCAGAGATCGATAGACCTTCACGGAAAGAGGATCGAATCGGTAACTCGATAAATTTACCATTTGGTTTTGACATCAAACCACGATAACCGATTAATTGGTTAAAGTTCGATGCTTTACCACGAGCGCCTGAGTTAAAAATAATGTTGAGTGGATTGTCGTTTTTGTTGGCCATGAGTTCAAGAACGCTACTGGCAATTTTCTTTTGAACATCTTCTTTCCAAATTTGAACGACGAGATTATAACGTTCTTCATCCGTTAATAAACCTTGATTAAATTGATCGGTGATGTCTTCAACACGACGGTCACCTTCGGCAATGATTTCTTTTTTGTTTTCTAATTTCACGATGTCACTTAAGGCAACCGTTAAACCAGAAACCGTCGCATATTTAAATCCTTGATCTTTCATCTTATCGAGAATGACACTAGTACGGCTGGTGCCATAGCGAGCAAAGACTTCTTTAATAATCGCGGATAAATCCTTAGAACCTAATGGTGTCAATAATGGCTTCTTGGCAATGACTTTAGGAATATCGGTACCTTTTGGTACAAAGTATTCTTCTAAATCCGCTTTAAAGTTAGCCGTGTTCTTATTATTGATGTAAGGGAAATCATTTGGGAAAATGCTATTGAAAATCATTTTACCGACTGTGGTAAGAATGTAGCCTTGATTCATCACCGGGGTAAAGTTAATCTTCTTTAACGCAGCACCTGGTACGGCAATACGCGTGTGTAAATGAACTTGCTTCGTTTGATAGGCCATCATCACCTCAGATAAATCCTTAAAGACTTTACCTTCGTTGATGGCAAATGCATCATACATTTCAGCAGAGATTTCATCGCCAGCTTTTCTAGCTTTTGCAGCTTTACCTTCATACCATGCTTTGGTATTTTCCATCGTTAAATAGAAGTTACCAATAACCATGTCTTGAGAAGGAGTGGCAATCGGTAAGCCATCTTTTGGACCTAAAATGTTGTTAGACGCTAACATTAAATTGACCGCTTCTTCTTGTGCGGCTTTACTTAATGGAACGTGCACGGCCATTTGGTCACCGTCAAAGTCAGCGTTAAAACCAGTCGTGACGAGTGGGTGTAAACGAATGGCTCGACCTTCAACTAATTTAGGTTGGAAAGCTTGAATACCTAAACGGTGAAGCGTTGGAGCACGGTTGAGTAACACAGGGTGGAAAGAAATAATTTCTTCAAGGATATCGAAGACGATTTCATCATAAGCGTCGACTTTCTTTTCTGCTTGTTTGTGAGAGTTCGCATAACCACGATCAATTAATAACGAAGCAATAAATGGCTTTAATAATTGAATCGCCATTTCTCTTGGTAATCCACATTGATACATTTTTAAATCTGGACCGACTGCGATAACGGAACGACCAGAATAGTCAACCCGTTTACCGAGAAGGTTTTGACGGAAGCGACCTTGTTTACCTTTTAAAGCTGAAGATAAGGACTTGAGTTCGCGTCCCGAACCACCTGAAGATAAGACCGGTTTACCACGACGACCATTGTCGATGAGTGCGTCAACTGCTTCTTGTAACATCCGCTTTTCGTTGCGTAACATGGTGCTAGGTGCATTCATGTTAATAAGGTTTTTTAAACGACGATTACGAGCGATTAAGCGACGGTATAAATCATTTAAGTCTGACGTGGCAAAACGACCACCATCGAGTTGAAGCATCGGCCGTAAGTCCGGTGGAATGACGGGTAAGACATCCAAAATCATCCATTCAGGACGGTTGTTGGATAAACGGAAACTATCGATCAATTCTAAACGCTTGATCAATTTGTTGCGACGTTGGGTTGGTGCATTCACCATTTCTTTATTGATGGCTTGGAATTCTTTTTCTAAATCGATTTCTTTTAATAAACGCTTGATGGCTTCAGCACCTTCACCAAATTCAGCACCTAAATGCTTTTGAATGAAAGCAGTCACCACTTCAAAGTTAATTGGTTCGCTACGGTTTTCTAAACGGTTAACCAGTTCTTCTGCGCGTGCCGCTTCATAACCTTCCAAACGTCCTTGGAATTCTTTAATGACGGAAACAAAATCAACACGTCCGGTTTTTTCATCGATCACTTGACGATATTTTAAGATCTTGGATTGACCAGGATTTAAGCAGATTAACGTTGAACCAACAAGATAGACAAGTTCTTCGAGTTGCTTAGCGTTAATATCTAACACTAAGGCTGTACGGGAAGGGATGCCTTTGACATACCAAATATGCGCACATGGTGTGGCAAGTTCAATATGACCCATGCGTTCTCTTCGCGCATCTTTGGTCATGACTTCAACACCACATTTTTCACAAACAACACCAACATAACGTTGTTTCTTATATTTACCGCAGTGGCATTCATAATCTTTAGAAGGACCAAAAATCTTTTCGCAGAATAAGCCTTGCATTTCTGGTTTTTGTGAACGATAGTTAATCGTTTCTGGTTTCATCACTTCTCCATGTGACCATTTACGAATGGTTTCTGGTGAAGCTAAACCAACGCGGATTTTACTAATTTTATTAATATCAACCATGGTGTGCTCCCTTCCTATTCTTCTTCGTCGACTTTAGGTTCAGCAATCGCTTCACCTTTTTCGTCAACAATCGTAAAGCTTTCACTTACGGACATTTCATTTTCATCTTCATCAAAAGATTCAGATGTATAAGCACGAATGGAAGAATTAATTTTTCTTTCTTCTGCTAGTGCATCTTTGGAAAGTTGTTCCATATCCATTTCTTGGTTGGTTTCATCAAACAAGCGGACATCAATTGCCAAGGCTTGTAATTCTTTTTGTAAAACCTTGAATGATTCTGGAATACCTGGACGTGGAATATCACGATCTTTGATAATCGCTTCATACGTTTTACGACGACCAACGCGGTCATCGGATTTGATCGTAAGAATTTCTTGTAAGGTATTGGCAGCACCATACGCTTCCAATGCCCACACTTCCATTTCCCCGAAACGTTGACCACCGTTTTGTGCTTTACCACCAAGCGGTTGTTGGGTAACCAAGGAGTAAGGACCTGTTGCCCGAGCGTGTAATTTATCGTCAACCATGTGCACAAGCTTAATCATGTACATGACACCGACCGAGATACGTTCATCAAAAGCTTCACCCGTACGACCATCGAAGAGGACGGATTTACCATCTTCATCGAGACCGGCTTTTTTCATTAAGTCCATAATTTCTTGATTGGAAATACCATCAAAAACTGGTGTGGCAATTTTCATGCCAAGTTTCTTTGCAGCCATCCCTAAATGGATTTCTAAAATTTGTCCAATGTTCATCCGGCTTGGAACCCCTAATGGGTTAAGCATGATATCGACTGGGGTACCGTCTGGTAAGTAAGGCATATCTTCAATTGGAAGAATGCGCGAGATAACACCTTTGTTACCGTGGCGACCTGACATCTTATCACCTTCAGAAATTTTTCTCTTTTGAACAATGTAAACGCGAACGACTTCATTCACGCCTGGGGCGAGTTCATCGCCTTTTTCACGTGAGAATGTTTTGACGTCTAAGACAATACCTGCACCACCATGTGGAGCACGGAGCGAGGAATCTTTACCTTCTTTGGTTTTTTCACTAAAGATCGCGCGTAATAATTTTTCTTCACTGGTTGGTTCTGTCACACCTTTTGGTGTTACTTTACCAACAAGGATGTCGCCTTCTTTGACTTCAGCACCAGGAATAATGATGCCGCGTTCATCTAAGTAGGCTTTGGCTTCTTCATTGGTTGAAGGAATATCTCGTGTGATTTCTTCATCACCTAATTTGGTGGCACGGCATTCCAACGTGTGTTCTTCGATATGAATGGAAGTATAGACGTCTTCTTTGACTAAGCGTTCAGACATGATGACTGCGTCTTCAAAGTTATATCCATTCCAGGTCATGAAGGCGATCGTCACGTTTTGTCCTAAGGCTAAATCACCATTATCCATCGCTGGACCGTCCGCAAGAATTTGTCCTGCTAAAACTTTTTGTCCTGGTTTAACAATCGAAACTTGGTTAATGCAAGTCCCTTGGTTTGAACGGTTAAACTTTTGTAATGGATAAGAAATTTCTTCGCTAGAGCCTTTGGTCTTAACAACGATTTTACGTGAATCAATATAGGTCACTTCACCGTCTTGTTGTGCAACAACCGCTAATCCAGAGTCGCGGGCAATTGCGTGTTCAATACCGGTGCCAACGAATGGAGCTTGTGGTCTTAATAATGGTAACGCTTGACGTTGCATGTTTGCACCCATCAAAGCCCGCGTAGTGTCATCGTTTTCTAAGAATGGAATACAAGCAGAGGCGATGGAAACGACTTGTTTTGGTGAGACGTCCATATAATCAACGTCTTCAACATTGGCCATGATGTTATCGCCGTTGAAGCGAGCGATGATTTTATCTTCTAAAAATTTACCATCTTTGGCAAGTTTATTGGAAGCTTGGGCAATGACAAAAGGTCTTTCTTGTTCAGCAGATAAGTATTCTGTTTCTACTAAAACGCGACCATTTTTCTTATCCACTTTACGATAAGGGGTTTCAATAAATCCATAATGGTTTACTTTTGCATAGGTTGCTAAATTAGTGATTAAACCAATGTTTTGACCTTCAGGCGTTTCAATTGGACAGATACGACCATAGTGAGAGAAGTGAACGTCGCGAACGTCAAAGGACGCTCGGTCACGTTTAATACCGCCACTACCTAAAGCAGAAATACGGCGTTTGTTGGCTAATTCCGCTAAGGGGTTCGTTTGATCCATAAATTGTGAAAGTGGATCGGTGGAGAAGAATTCTTTCACTTGTGCTGTTAAAGGTTTGATGTTCACCAAGGTTTGAGGAGTAACGTTTGTAATATCGGAAATCGACATCTTTTCACGAATTGATTTTGCCATCTTGGATAAACCTAGACGGAAACGGTTTTGAATCAATTCACCAACAGAGTGAATCCGACGATTCGCTAAGTGATCGATATCATCCGTATCACCAAAGCCATCCATTAAATTTAGGAAATAAGAGAAAGTGGCAAGCATATCGGGAATCGTAACGGTTTCATCTTTTAAGTTCAGATCCGTACCAACGATGTGGGAAATGGTTTCTTTCTTGGCGTTAGGGAAAACTTTAATCACGTTAACTTTGTTGCGATTGTTTAAATCGGTGTTAATGGGTACTTTAATTTCGTGTGCACCTTTTTCAAAAAACTTTTCAGCACGGAGTTTTTCCACAAAATCTTTTGTCAGTAAAGTACCTTTATCTAAACGCACTTCGCCATCCGCATCAATGAGGTCTTCTGCTAAAACGCGACCTGCTAAGCGGTTGTAAATACCTAACTTCTTGGCATATTTATAACGACCTGCCATCCCTAAGTTATAGCGCTTTGCATCAAAGAATTTTTGAATGATAAAGTTATTGATTCCGTCATCCGTTCTTGGTTCTCCGGGTTTCATTTTGGAGAAAATTTGGCTTAAGGCGTAATGGGTGGAAACGGTATCAGAGTCTTTACCTAAGGTATTTCTTAAAATATCTTTATCACCAAATAATCCGATGATGGTTTCATCTAATTTCTTGGCATATTCTTGAGCCCGAAGTTCTTTATTTTTACCTTCGAGTGTCGATTCATCAAATGCAAGTAAGGATTTCAAAATAATCGATGCATACATTTTACGTTGACGATCAATACGAACGGATAAGACGTCCTTGGCATCTGATTCAAATTCTAACCAAGTACCTCTCATTGGAATCAAGTCTGCTTTAAATAAAAACTTACCAGTCTTATCCATCGCCTTGGATAAATAGGCACCTGGCGAACGACGAATTTGCGAAACGATTACTTTTTCAACACCGTTAATGATAAAGGTGCCAGAGTTCGTCATGAGTGGGAAGTCACCAAGAAACACTTCTGATTCTTTGATGTTGCCATCTTCTTTAAAGATTAAACGTAAGTTAACCCGTAATGGTACGGAATAAGTCATATCGCGATCTTTACATTCTAAATATGTGTAGCTAGGCGCATCAAAACGGAAACCTAAATATTCAAGTTTTAATGTACCAGCATAATTTTCAATTGGAAAAATATCTTTGAGTGCTTCATCAAGACCTTTTTCTAAAAGCCATTGATAGTTTTCAGTTTGCACTTCCACGAGGTTTGGTAATGGTAATGCCCCGGAAATTTTCGAATAATTGACACGGTTGTTATCCATGTTTTGGTAATGACGAGCACCACCGGTACCGATTTTTAAGGGTCCAGTCAATGCGACGGTATCGCGTCCAACTTTTACTTTTTTCTTTGTCGTTTTTGCCATATGTCTCTCCTTATGGTTTTGCGATTAACACGAGATAGCCTTTGTCTCGGTCTCTGCGCAGGACCTTGCTAAACAACGTTAGCAAATAGGTCTCATGGGATTCAGCGCCTTTATCCTTACGTATGACAATGTATAAACTGCCATTGGGATTGAGGTGCTGTTTGGCTTCTTGATATAAACGATAGATTGTTTTTTTTCCGGCGCGAATCGGTGGATTAAAGGCAATCACATCGAAGGTTCGCGTCAATTCTTGAAAACCATCACTCGTCAATATGTGGAGATTCGTCAAGCCAAGACGTTGGGCGTTGTGTCTGGCATCAATGACTGCCCGTTCATTGACGTCGGCAAGTGTAAGGATCAATTTTGGATTAAGACTTGCTAACGTTAATCCAACAGGGCCGTATCCACAGCCAAGGTCTAAGCACGAACCGCTTAATGCATCTTGCAACAATACATTAATCAGCAATCGACTACCGGCATCAAGACCTTGCTTAGCAAAGATCCCGCTACTGGCTAAAAGGGTGAATTTTTTACCACCAATGTCATACGTTACCGTAAATTCCTTGATGGATTTGGGTGGATTATTTTCAAAATAATGACCCATTTCACGCCCTCCTATAAAGTGGTAAAACCTGCCTTAGTGAAAAGGCAGGTTTGTAACTTTTCGAAATTGAGCTTACTTAATTTCGACTTCAGCACCGGCAGCGACCAATGCTTTTTTGTGTTCTTCAGCTTCAACTGGTGAAATTTTTTCTTTGATTTTGCTTGGAGCACCATCAACGAGTTTCTTTGCATCCATTAAGCCTAAACCAGTAATGGCTTGAACAGCTTTAATGACGGCAACTTTTTGTGCACCAGCACTCTTTAAGGTGAGGGTGACTTCAGCTGGGCCTTTTTTAGCACCAGCATCATCAGCAGCGGCAGCAGGAGCAGCAGCAACAGCAGCAGCGGTGACACCGAATTCGGTTTCAATCGCTTTGACTAAGTCATTGAGTTCAACAACTGTCATTTCTTTGACTGCGGCAATAATTTCGACTTTCGTTAATTTGGCCATGTTTATTTCCTCCTATGGCAGTTTAAGCAGCGGCTTTTGGTTTGTCAGCAACAGCCTTGACTGCTACTGCCAATTTGCGAATCGGACCTTGTAAGGCCGAGGCAAGCATGGATAAGAGTTGTGGTCTTCCGGGTAAAGACGCTAACACTTTCACTTGAGCGGCATCAATAAATTTACCATCTTGAATGGCACCTTTAACGACGAGCTTTTCATTGGTCTTTGAGAACTTGACCACGATCTTGCTGCCTTCAAGGGCATCTTTGGTAAAAATAAAGCCGTTGGAACCTTGCAAGATATTGGTTAATGCATTGTCTTTAATGCCTAACTTATCTGCAGCCCGACGGACGAGTGTATTTTTATATACACCAAATTGTGCATTGTTCTTTCGTAAATTACGACGCAAAACCGATAATTCTGCGACGGTCATTTTTTGATAACCGACAATAACAACCGATGCACTCTTTTTTGCTAACGTTTCGATTTCGTTAACTAACGCTTCTTTTTCTTTAAGAATTGTTTTGTTCATTGGTTCACCTCCTTGGATTACCGTTTTATATTTTTGAGTTGTAGATCCAAGAGATTCAGTATGCTGAGATCCTCGGCAACATGATTAAGCCCCCGTGGCCGTTGCTGTCTATGGTTCTAAAACACTCAAACTAAGGGAAGAAAGAGACTAGCGACCTTCGAACGTAAACTTAATACCAGGACCCATGGTCGTATGAATCGCTGCCGCTTTAAAGAAGTTACCTTTAACAGAAGCAGGACGTGATTTAACAATTGCATCCGTAAGTGCTTGTAAATTTTCAGCAAGTTGGGTTTCTGTGAAACTGACGCGACCGATTGAAACGGCCACATTTGCTTCTTTATCTAAACGATATTCAACCTTACCAGCTTTGATTTCTTTTATGGCCTTACCGATATCAACAGAGACGGTTCCAGTTTTAGGATTTGGCATTAAACCTTTAGGACCTAAGACTTTACCTAACTTACCAATTTCACCCATCATTTCAGGAGTGGCAACGATGACATCAAAATCAAACCAGTTTTCTTTGTTAATCTTTTCAAGAAGTTCTTTACCACCGACAAAATCTGCACCTGCAGCTTTTGCATCAGCAGTTTTGCTTAAGGTAACCGCAAGCACTTTTTTGGTTTTACCATTACCGTGTGGAAGCACAATCGTGCCCCGAATTTGTTGATCAGCTTGGGTAGTATCAACATTTAAACGGTAGGAAACATCGACAGTTGCATCAAACTTAACTGTTGAAGTTTTCTTAACTAAGGTGGTGGCTTCTTGAATCGTGTAAAGCTTATTGATATCAACGAGCTTTAAAGCAGCCTCATATTTCTTTCCGCGTTTCATAGTTTTATTCTTTCTGTGGTGTTAACGAGCTACGCTCTTCCACTTACTTCTTATCTTCTTCGATGGTAATGCCCATATTGCGAGCAGAACCTTCAACGATTTTCATAGCAGCTTCAATGTCATAAGCATTTAAGTCAGGTAATTTATATTCGGCAATCTTTTTTAAAGCTGCGCGAGAAATTTTACCAACCTTGGTAGTCTTTGCATTGCTTGATCCACTTTCAACGCCTGCGGCTTTCTTAATTAAGCCAGCTACTGGCGAAGTTTTAATAACGAATTCAAATGATTTGTCTTCAAAGGCTGTGATGATAACAGGAATAATTTCACCTTTTTTATCAGCAGTTTTTGCATTGAAGTCTGTGCAAAACTTCGGCATAACAATCCCGGCCGATGCGAGTTTTGGGCCTGGTTTTGCTTCTCCACCAGGTAATTCCATTTTGACAACTTTAGCGATTCGTTTAGCCACGTTACAATCCTCCTTTTGGATGTGTGTTGTTCGTGCGGTGGTCGACGGATGAATCAGTCCTTCCACGCAGCGTCAATCATGAACCAAAAAGTCCATGCTTGAGAATTATAATGCGAAAATCTTTAAAATGCAAGAAAAAACATTAAGTTTTTAATAGATTTTTCTAGGAGGATAGACATTTATAAAAGTTAGTCCTATAATGACCCTCGTACTAAGAAATCTTATGAACTTTTTTACAAAAAAACCTTACTATACAATTTTGCTGAGTTATCTCATTGGTATCGCAATTGGGACACTCTTTTTAGCTCTACCTTTTGCCCAGCAGAATGGTCAATGGGGTAACTTCATCAATAGCTTGTTTATGGCGACCTCAGCTATCGCCGTCACCGGCCTCTCCGTCTATGCGGATATTAGTATTCAATTCTCGACCTTTGGTCAGGTTGTCTTGATGATCTTGATGATTCTTGGTGGCCTTGGCATTATTACGATTTTTAGCTTTTTTACCATCCTTATTGGTAAAAAAATCGGAATTATGGAACGATATCTACTGAAGCAGGCATTAAACTTAACTACCATGAGCGGTGCCCTAAAATTCGTCCAACGGGTGGTACTCATTGCTTTTGTATTCATTTTTTTCGGTGCCTCACTCTATTCCATTGTCATGGTACCTATCTATGGATGGGAAGAAGGTATCTTTCAATCCATCTTTTTAGCCGTATCTGCATTTAATAATGCTGGACTTGACCTTCTTGGAGATAATAGCCTTATCAATTTTCAAAGCAACGCCCTGATTCAAATCGTGACGATGATTTTAATTGTATCCGGTGGATTAGGATTTTTGGTTTGGGTGGAGTTGTTCAAATTTAAGTTTCAATTATCTAAAGTTTCCACCTTTGTCAAAGTTGTTTTAATCATGAGTGGCATTTTGATTGTGGTTGGCACTTTAGCATTGTTCCTCACCGAATATAGTACTGCGGAAGTTTTACGTTTAGATTTAGCACTTTTTACATCCATCTCATCAAGAACTGCAGGTCTCAGCATCGTTAGCATACGGGACTTAACCAATGCTAGTAAGTTTGTCATTATGGTGTTAATGTTCATCGGCGCTAACCCCATTTCTACAGGTGGTGGGATTAAAACCACAACGACCTTCATCGTATTCCTAGCGATCTGGGCATTAATCACGGGGAAAAAGGTCCATGCATTTAAACGTACGTTCTCCATTGAATCCATCCTAAAATCAATGGCACTTGTTGTCATCTCGTTGGTTTTTGTTCTATTTACGGTCATGACCATTGAATATATTGAGCAATTTAACACCACTTATCCAGAAGGTTTAAAGACTGGAACTGCTTTACTATTTGAAGTGGTTTCTGCATTTGGTACAGTCGGATTTTCAGAAGGAGTGACACCTTATTTAGCCGACCCATCTAAAGTCATCATTGTGGTTGTCATGTTGCTTGGTCGTATTGGACCTATTTCTGCGATTTCAGTCTTTTCAGATAAACTTTCATGGACGGAACAAAGTGAAGTCCAATATATGGAAGCTACGGTACCCATTGGGTAGGAGGATTCAATATGGCTAGAGAAAAATCATTTGCCGTGATCGGTTTGGGTCAATATGGTCTCAGTATTGCCAACGCTTTGATTGAAAATAATCAACAAGTCATTGGTATTGATCGTGACGAAGCACGCGTGAAGATGCTTGAAAAAAAGACCGCATCCGTTTTTAAAGCAGATTGCACCAATCGCGAAAGTTTAAGAGAAGTGGGTGTACAAAATGTCGATGTAGCAATTGTTACGTTTGGTGATAATTTACATGATGCGATCATCACGACTGCTTTATTGTCTGACTTAAAAATTAAACATATCGTAGTCCGAGTTGATAACGAAGAATATGCTCCGATTTTAACCAAAATTGGTGCACATGAAATCATTCATCCTACCGAAGATGCAGGATATTCGTTAGCCTTTAAATTATCCGGTAGCAATTTAAGTCAGTATTTTGCTTTTGATCGTTTCTACTCAGTTTCTTCTTTAACAATCCCCGTCAATTTTAAAACAAAAAAGTTAATCGAACTCGATTGGCGAAATAAATTTAACATCAACATTGTGTTAATCAAGAAAACAAAAGGGAAAACGAAACCTGAAGACATTGAAGGAATCATTCCTGAAATTCCTAAAGCTCAAGAGTCTGTGGAGGCAAAAGATATCATCTACGTTATTGGGAAAAATAAGGATATCATTACCTTCTCAAATTCAATAAATAAGTAATTCAAATAAAAAAAGTTTGGTTAACCCCAAACTTTTTTGTTTACTTCAATTTTTAATTATATTTTTTCAATTTCAGAGAAATCGACTTCCACTGAAGTTGAGCGACCAAAGAAAACGGTTTCCACCTTCACTAGACCTGAGGCCTTATCGATGGTGACAATTTTACCTTCAGTCCCTTCAAGCGGTCCGTGAATCACTTTGACATGATCACCAACAGCATAACGGTCATACATGCCTGCATCCACCATGCCCATTCTCTTTAGGATTGGTTCCATTTGTTCTGGTGTGACTGGAATCGGTTTAGTACCGCCACCTGATGAACCAACGAATCCCGTGACGCCTGGGGTGTTACGAACAACATACCAAGAATCATCGGTCATGATCATTTCGATGAAGACATAACCTGGATATGCATTACGCATTTTTTTCTTTCCAGTTGGAGAACCATTTTTAAACACCGCTTCTTCTTGTTCGACGACCAGTATTCTAAAGATATAATTTTCCATCGTCATCGAATTGACACGACGACGAAGATTGTCAGCAACTTTATTTTCATGACTGGCATAGGCACTGACGACATACCATTGCTTATCACCATTAACGGCAGTAGGAACGGTTGGTTGAATTGGATTTGGATTTTCCATATTGATTCTCCTATCTTAATGATTCAAACGCACTGCGAATTTGTCCGAGCAATTCTGCTACCGCTAAATCTTCGAGTGTTAAAGCTAAAGCAGAAAAGACCGTAATCACGATCACCACAACAATGGATGAAATGAGTGTGTCTGATTTTGGCCAGCGAATACGTTTAGATTCGCGTGTTACTTCTTGAAGGAATTTTTTTACATTCATGAGAGAACCTATTTACTTTCTTGATGAAGGGTTGAACGATTGCAAGTCGGGCAATATTTTTTTAAAGCCAAACGTTGGTCGGCGACACCTTGACCTTTACTTGATGTTTGGTAGTTCCGAGCGAGACATACTGTGCAGATTAAAATAATTTTTTTTCTCATTCGGGATTTCCTATTTACATCTAAGCTTGTAAAGAATATACCAAGACTGATTTACAAAGTCAATGTTTCATCTTATTGATCACGGTATTTTTCAAGAATTCGTTTGGCAATTTTTGAAATTTGGCGATAATGTTCTTTCATAATCTTGGCAATTTCTGTATAGGAATATCCCAACTTTAAATATGCGATGATTGCTTTTTCTTTTATGGTTAAGGAGAGATTATCGGATTCTAATAATTGATAAAAAGGATCAGAAAATGGCTGGTATATTTTGCGGTCATCTTCACCGATCATTTCACTTAGCGAAGATCCTTCTTCAACTTCATAATCAAAAGAAATTGCATGATTAATCGGTGCATGTTGATCGGAACTAAATCGCTTTAATTCATTCACTAACTCTCGTTGAAGTAAAAAATGATAATATGCATCAAAATTATTTTTCTTGGGGTGATAAGCATCAATCGCTAGTAGTAAGGTTTGAATCGCAACAATTTTTAAATCGTCATAATCAACCCCACAGTATCGATGCATATACATCAACTTATGGATCAGTCGATCCTGCTTGGGCTGCATTTTTTCTAATAGCATTTGAAATGCTTCAAGATGTTGACCGCGAATTAAAAAAATAAGTTCATCATCAGAAAGTGTCGACATCAGTAAATTATTTTATAAGAGGAAAACGTTGTCGATAAACTTCGCCTAGCATAATCGCAACACTGGTGCTAGCATTAAACGAGTTGAGATGTTGAATCGGTATTTTAACTTTAAAGTCAGCATGTTCTAGTACCAGTCTTGAAATGCCATCACCTTCACTACCAATTATGAGTCCGATTGGACCTTGATAATCAACACTTCGATAATCTTGAGCTCCTTCTAATGCTGTTGCAACAAGCCAGAAGCGATGATCTTTAAGTCTGATAATTGTTTGCGATAAGTTGGTAACTTGGATGATTGGTAGATAGTCTAGTGCGCCGCTTGCAATCTTTGCAACAGTCGCATTCACATCAACCTGTCTATCCTTTTTAATAATTAAGCCATGCACACCAAAACCAACTGCTGTACGAATCATAGAACCCAAATTGAGTGGATCTTCAATCCCATCCAATAAAATTAATAAGGGATTAGAGATGGTATCAATGGTTTTTAAAAAGGTAGTTAAATCGGTGTAGGCAAATGGGACCACACTCGCAACGATGCCTTGATGATGAGTGGACTGCACCAGCGACGTTAATCGAGAATCCTCTAACCTTTCTACGGAGATGTTTTTCGCTTGAATCAGTGAAAGAATAGAAGCATCTTTAAAATGCGACACTAAAAAAATCTTTTTCACTTTACCCGAACGAATACTTGCTTCTACAGCATGTTTTCCGTAGCGATATTGTTCCATAGTGATACGTAATACCTATCCAATATTTGTCTCAAATTATTCTATGTGGAAAGAAGTGGTAATTTCCATTGGATTAATACGAAGTTTTAAATCTTCCACTAACATCAGTTCAGTAGCATGGTTAATTTGCCCATAGGTAACGGTAATACGAAGCACTTTATTTCCTTGAAACGTTGTGATTTGGGAATCGATATTGCGAATCGCAGCTTTGACTTCTCTAGCAGATTCATGGATATTTCTGAGAACTGGTTGATTATCTTTGACTAGTAAAAAGATTTTTGGAGCTTTACGATTGATGAATGTTTCAAACTTTCTTAACATCGTTAAGGTAAATAATCCTACTAATGAGCCTGTGGTAGCGAGTAAAAATTGGCCAGCACCGGCTGCTAAGCCAATCGCCATTGCTAACCATAAGGTCGTTGCAGTCGTCAAACCTTTAATATCAAAACCATTTTGAATGATGGTTCCAGCACCGATAAAACCAACACCGGTAATAACTTGAGCAGCCAATCTAGCAGGGTCTCGATCTAGATTAAAATCTCCAAATCCATAAATCGATAAAAGCATGATGAGGGATGAACCTAACGCCACTAATATATGGGTTCTTAAACCCGCAGAGTGTCCATGATATTCACGTTCATAACCAATTAAACCAGCGAGAAAAGTTGCCATCATTAAGGACAATAAACTTAATAAAAAATTGCCAAAAGGTGGAATCAATTGATTTAAAAAATCAACAAGTAATTGATCAATGGTTGTCACAGTTAGTAAGTTCATAAAGCTACTCCTTGAAATTTTTAAAAGAGAATATTTCGCTTATGAAGGATTTTTCTAATGTCATCCGATCGCCCAAAGTTTTGATTGGATTTTGCTTCTAAGTAATCCTTGTATAACCGACGATCATCAGCAGTTAAAATCGGAAATTCAATCGCTAAACCAAGTATAGACAACATTGATTGAATTGTAAAGAATCTGTTAAGAAGGATATCTACAGAGGTTGATGATTGTCTTAATAAACCATTCGCTTCTTTTAAGAATTGATGAAGGATGGTCAATGCATTTGACGTATTAATGTCGTCTGCAAGTGCCGCCAAGAATGGTTGAGGAGCAGTCACATCTTGATGACGAATGGTACCACCTTGAAGTTGAATGAAGGAAGCCAATTGAGCAACACCAATTTGGATTTTCTTTAACTCTTGCTGGGCATTATCGATGATTAATTGAGAAATATTCACTGGCATTCGATAATGGGTTGCAAGTAAAAGATATCGTAGTAAAGGGCCAGAATACGTTGCCAAAAAATCCTTCGCAAGGAAAATATTACCTGTTGATTTACTCATCTTTTCAGCATTTAAATTAATAAAGCCATTATGCAACCAGTAATTTGCTAATGGAGTTTGATAGGCTGCTTGGGCTTGGGCCATTTCATTTTCATGATGTGGAAATTTTAAATCAAATCCACCGCCATGAATATCAATCAGGGTTTGTTTAAAAGTCTCTTTGATCATCACAACACATTCCGTGTGCCAACCCGGACGACCCTCACCAAAAGGGGCAGCAAATGTAATGCCTTGTGTTGTGTGTTTCCATAAAGCAAAATCAAAAGGATTTTCCTTATCTGGATTGGCTTCAACTCTAGCACCAATTTTATTTTCATGAATATCAACATGAGAAAGTTGACCGTACTGTTTGATTTTATGAACGCGGAAAAATACATCTCCTGAAGGAGTTTTATACGCAAAACCATCTTTAATTAACTTACCGATAAAGGAAATCATGGCCTGAAGATGTTCGGTAACTGTGGGCGTTTGATCCGGCAATAGCGCATTCATTTTTGCAACATCTTGCTGATAAGCTTGAATATAACGCTTAGCAATGGTCGCCTCATCCACATTTTCTTTTCGCGCTTTTTCAATGATTCGATCGTCGATATCTGTGTAATTAGAAACGTGATGAACTTGATAACCCAGTGCAATAAATAATTTTTTTAATACATCAAACACAACCAAGGGACGAAGATTACCAATATGAACAAAATCATAAACCGTAGGTCCACATACATAAATCGTTACTTTTCCAGGTTGGATAGGTTTAAATGTTTCTAAACGATCATGAAGTCCATTAAATAATTGAATGTCCATATATTTATTTTACGATGATTGATGGATTTAACCAACGTTGAATATATGCACCGATATCAAACTTACGTTTAAGCCCTGCAGCATTCATATAGCGAATCATCCCAAAAATGGGTCTTTCTTGCCAAGGTCTATCATGAACGCCTCCAATAGCCCAAGCCGTCCCGGTATAACCATTGGGATCACGACCATCTAATTCATATTGATCATTTAATTGGTTTGCAATCGTAAGGGCTTCTTCAGGTGAGGCAGTCCATTCAAGAATTTTTTTAGCCCAATACATTCTCATGTATCCATGCATATAACCGGTTTTAACCATTTGCATTTGTGCAGCGTTCCATGCATCATCATGCGTTTGTGCTTTAGCGAATTGGTCAATTGAATACATATATTCTCGACGATCTTTACGGTGTAGATCTAATGTTTTCTTAGCCCAATCAGGAAATCCCTTAAATGAATCATATTCACGATTATAAAAACAATAATTATCTGCAAGTTCTTTTCGCACAATCATTTCTTCTAAGAATGATTCATGCTGGCCACCAGTGGCTTTTACGGCTAATGCAACGCTTTGGGAACTCAAATGCCCAAAATGAAAATATGGAGATAATCTGCTGGTTGCTTCTAAATTAGGATCATTGCGGTTTTCATATTGGTTTAAACGCAGCGTTATAAATTGACGAAGCGCTAATGTTGGATTGATTTCTTCTTTAATACCATTTAAAAACGTTTCATCATGAGGGCCTTTATAGTCGAATGATGGGGTTTTAATCCACGTTGGAAACGCATGCAAATAAGTCGGTAATAATTTATGAATCTTAGGACGAAGTGTATAGGCGCCCCATTCCTGCTTTTGACTCGCCACATGAACCGGAATAATGTTATGAGAGTCAACTTCTATCATGGCAATCTTAACCGATTTTGATAGAGATTCTCTTAATGCTCTCATTTCTTTTAGAGGTGAAAAATCTGTCACCAACAATCCAGCTTGAACATGGTTTAAAAATTGTTGTATGGTTTTAACTGTTGGTCCATGAAGGACATAAAAAGGCAAAGCTTTTTCTTTGGCTTGCTGAATCACAAGCTTCAAACCCATTTTCATTCTTGTGAACATGGGATCATCTTTTATGTTCTTCGCACTTTCAAAATGGTCAAATAAACTAAAAATAACGATAAAAGGTTGATTAAGCTCAACCGCTTTGGTTTGAGCGTAAATGAGTGCCCAGTTATCTTCTAATCTCATCTCACGATTCATCCAATAGACAACAGGGCCCTTTTGGATGGGTATTGTATTCAGTAATTGACCTCTTGAATTGAGCGTATCCATAGGGAAATCATAGCATAAAACCATACATTTAAGGTCATTTATGATAAGATTGAATAGACTTAAATTATGAAAAAAAGTATCACGATCATTGGAGCAGGTACCGCTGGATTAGCGAGTGCCATCCGTTTACAAACCAAAGGTTATCAAGTCACCATTTATGAGAAAAATCCACAAGTGGGTGGCAGAATGTATTCCTTCAAAGAAAAAGGTTTTCAATTTGATGTAGGCCCTACGATTGTGATGATGCCAGAAATATACCGAGAAGTATTTGAGTTTAGCGGTGCGAATCCCGATGATTATATTTCGATGCAGCTCTTAGATCCTTTATATCAACTGCACTATCAAGATGGAACTTCTTTTACGGTTTCAAGTAACCTTACCAAACTTATTCCCGCTTTAGAAAAAATTTCTTTGGAAGATACCCAAGGTTATTTAGCGTATCTTGCCGATATTTACGCTCGATATAACATCGCTAGAATAGGATTTATTGATCGGTCTTTTTTGTCGAGCAAAGATATTTTTAACTGGCAAAATATTCTCAACACTTTCAAACTAAGAACTTTTAACTCTGCATATCAATCCATTGCTAAGTTTGTTAAAAATGAAAAACTTCGCCAAGCGTTATCCTTTCAAACGCTTTATATCGGGGTATCTCCTTTTGTCGGTCCTTCCATTTACACGATTATTCCAATGATTGAATTGCTTTATGGTATTTGGTATATCAAGGGTGGCATGTATGCGATGGCGAAGGCCATGCAGAAACGTTTTGAAGAACTTGGTGGTAAAGTTGTCACCAATGCAAATGTAACGTCAATCAAAATTGAATCGGGTCGTGCAAAAGGTATTATCGTCAATAACGCATTTATTCCAAGTGATGCTGTGCTTGTCAATGCAGATTTCCCCTATGCAGTTTCCAATTTAATCGAATCCCAATATCGTGGTAAATATCAACCTAAGAAACTGCAAAAAATGGAATACTCATCGAGTAGTTTTATCATGTATTTTGGATTAAATAAAAAAATCAATACCACGGTCCATCAAATTCGATATGCGAAGGATTTCAAAAAGAATATTGATAACCTATTTGAACCAACCCTTCCAGAAGATCCATCGTTTTATATTTATTCTCCTACACAAATTGATAAAACGCTTGCCCCTGAGGGGAAAGAAATTATTTATGTTCTTGTACCCGTACCTAATCGTGAACATGACCAATTTTCCTGGGATGAAACGATGAAAAAGAATTTCCGTGACAAAATGGTTGCGCGAATTAAAACCATTCCTGGTTTTGAACAATTTGATCAATCGATTGAAGTTGAAAAGATCATGACACCCAAAGATTGGGAGATGCAATTTAATTTACAATATGCTGCAACCTTTGGATTTAAACCGATTCTATTTCAAAGTAATTTTTTTCGCCCTCAAGTCAAAGCATTAAAAGTTGATCAATTATATTTTGCCGGGACTAGTACGCATCCAGGTGCGGGGATTCCCATTGTGATGAAATCAGCAAAAATTGCAGTTGATACGATCATGAAAGAAATTAAATAAATGGGACTTCGATTACAATACGCTCATTGGCGTTGCGAACAAGTGATTAAAAAACATTCTGCTACTTTTTATCGAGCCTTCTCAAACATTCAAGATAAACATCGTCGCCAAGGTATCTTCGCTGTCTATGCATTTTGCCGTCATGTCGATGACTTAATTGATGAGCAACATGACATCAAGGGCTTACAAAGCTATAAAAGCGAATTAGATGACTTTGTAAAAGGCTATCAAAAAAAAGGATTCCGCTGGCGCGCCCTTGCCGATACGCGAGATCGTTTTTATCCTGATGAACGTTATTTTGCCCCATTTTACGAAATGATTGAAGGTCAAGAATTGGATGCCCACCCTGTGCGGATTGAATCAATGGAGCAACTCCTTAAATATGCCGACTTGGTTGCTAGTAGTGTGGGTAAAATGTTATTACCGATGTTAGCGCCAGATTCCAAAAAAGATTTAAAACCTTTTGCCGTCTCATTAGGTCGAGCATTTCAATTGACGAACATCCTTCGGGATATCGGTGAAGATTATCGCCGTGATCGCATCTATTTACCAAGTTTAATGATGAAAAAATATGGTTATTCAATCGAAGATTTAAAATCACAACGCGTCAATCCATCCTTTATCAACGTATGGGAAGATATCGCCAAGATAGCAGAAACCAATTATCAAGACGCTCAAACTTGGATTGAATTCTTCCCAAGCGATGTTCGTTTTTCATTACAAGCAAGTTTAGTTCTCTATCGAGAAATATTAAACGTGATTCGAAGAGAACATTATCAAGTGATGAACCAAAAACAATTTGTCACCCAAGAAGAAAAATTGAAGATTTTACAAACATTAAAATCCAAATAAAAAAACGATCGTGATGATGCCGATCGTTGATGGAGCTTACTTTAATCGTCTCTTTTCTAATGTTTGAATCGAAGGAATAATCTCAAAGGCTGTTGGAATCAAGATATCAGGCTGATGCTCTTTTAGAACCTTCACATCGGTGTAACCATAACTCAAAGCGATAATTGGAATACCCAGTTGTTTGCCAAACAAAATGTCAGGTGGTGCATCGCCAATCATCACCGCTTCCTTTAAATTAATCTTGTGAACTTTGGCAAATTGATCAAACATCGTTCGATCAGGTTTTGGTAGCGTTCCTGGGATATGACCATGAACACCTTTAAACATATTTGGAAAGACGTGCTGAATTAATTGAACGGTTAAATGATGAGGTTTATTGGAAAAAACATACGCTTGTATCTTTTCTTTTTGAATGTAAGTTAAGACGTCCTTTATTCCAGGATAGATTCGCGCATTTGCAAGTTGATACGCTTCATAACGCACCATATATGCGGTGTAGAATCTTTCAAAAAATTCGGGATCTTCACCTTTACCTTTTAACGCCGCTTTGACAAATTGTCTAGCGCCTCCGCCGATAAATGTTTTGGTTTCTTCCAATGTAACGGAGGGAAGTTTAAACGCTAAAAGCGTATCCTGAATAGCGCGAGCAAGATCAGGAGCGGTATCAAGTAAGGTACCATCAAGGTCAAATATCCAATGTTTAATCATGATAAAAAAACCTTGGTTGCCCAAGGTTTCAATTCTTACTTAACGAATTCCACCAAGACGCGTTTGGCGTTATCACCAAGTCGAGGGGCCATTTTTAGCTTCCGAGTATAGCCACCTTTGCGGGTTGCATAACGAGGACCTAATTCAGAGAAAAGTTTATTCAATGCAAGCACACCATTCGCTTCGTCCGCAATATATTGACGAACCACACTTGCGGCTAAACGGCGGTGGTGTAAATCACCTTTTTTCGCATAGGTGATCAAACGATCGGCAAGGACGACAAGCCCTTGGGCCATTTGTCCGGTGACGATGACTTTTTCATCTGTGATTAAGGTGGACACTAAATTTCGTAATTGATTGTCATACTTACTTTTGGTAAACGGGGCCTTAAATCGCATCCCACCTTTACCGTGTACATTATCTCTACCTTGGGTTGGCATAGGTTACTCCTTATTCTGCATCCCGGAATTTTAATCCATGCGCCAGAAGTTTTTCTTTGACTTCTTTTAAGGATTTCTTACCGAGGTTGCGTACTTTCATCATTTCTTCTTCTGACTTTTGTGTTAATTCATAAACGGTTTCAATTCCTGCACGGCGTAAGCAGTTATAGGAACGAACCGATAAATCTAAATCCACAATCGTCATATTTGAGAACTTGTCTTCTGGTTCAAGGGTGGGTTCTTTCATAATATTGACATCCGTTGTGGTGTCTTCTAATTCTAAGAAACCTTGGAAATGAGCCATTAAAATTTGGGTTGCGAAGGTTAAAGCCGCTTGTGGCGTTAAAGAACCATTGGTCCAAATTTCTAACGTTAATTTGTCATAACGTGCATCGTTACCAACACGGGTTGGATCCACGGTATAAGAAACTTTGGTAACAGGAGAATAATTTGAATCCGTTGCAATTAAGCCTAAGCGCGTATTGTAACGGTTTGCCTTATTACCTTCTGAGGTGACATAACCACGACCATTACGGACGTAGAATTTCCCTTTTAATACCCCTTTAGACGTGACGTGAGCAATGACCAATTCTGGATTCATCACTTGCACACCACCTGGAAGAATTAAATCACCAGCAGTGACAGTTTTTTCACCTTTGATATCAAGCTCGATGGTTTTTGAATCGGTGCCTTCGGCATCAATCTTTAACACTAAATTCTTAAGACTTAACACAATAGCCGTGACATCTTCAAGCACGCCTTCTAATGAAGAAAACTCATGACGAGCGCCTTCAATTTCAATTGCGTATACAGATGCACCTGGTAAAGAAGCGAGTAAAACACGACGCAATGCGTTACCGAGCGTTAATCCAAATCCTCTTTCTAGTGGTTCTAAAACGAAACGACCATAGTGATGAGTTGAATCAAACAACTTTTTCGTAAAGCGTGGTTTTTCGAATGGACGTGCAATATTTGCCATATGTTTGTGATCCTCCAATGATCAAGTCTGCTTAACCGCGTGGGCGTTTAGGTGGACGGCAACCGTTATGTGGAACTGGTGTTGTATCCGTTAGCATCGTGATTTGTAAACCAGCAGCAGCGAGTGAACGCACTGCAGATTCACGACCAGGACCTGGACCTTTAACATTCACATCAACTTGTTTGATCCCTTGTTCTAAAGCAGCTTTAGCACAGGCTTCACCAGCAACTTGTGCGGCGAATGGTGTGGCTTTTCTTGCTCCTTTATAACCTAATGCACCAGCAGAACTCCAGGCAATTGCATTCCCTTGTTCATCGGTGATGGTCACAATTGTATTGTTAAACGTGGCATGAATATGGGCAATTGCCTTGGTAAATGCACGCTTAACTTTCTTTTTTCTAGGCGCTTTTGCAGGCGCACCAGTTGGACTGGTTGCAGCTGCAGCAGGCGCAGTTGGCTTTTTGTTTTCGTTGGCCATGTCAGTTCTCCTTTAACCTTGTACGGCTTCTTTCTTATTGGCAATGGTCTTTCTTGGTCCTTTGCGCGTACGGGCATTGGTTCGGGTACGTTGACCACGAACTGGCATGCCTTTACGGTGACGGGAACCACGATAGGTACCGATTTCTTGTAACCGTTTAATGTTAAGTGAGATTTCACGACGTAAATCACCTTCAACTTTATACTTGGCTACTTGAGTACGAATGGCAACAAGTTGATCTTCAGTTAAATCTTTAACACGAACACTTTCATCAACTTTTGCATCCTTCAAAATCTTTTGCGAGAGTGGTTTACCGATGCCAAAAATGTACATCAGTGAAATCACGACGCGCTTTTCATTTGGAATATCTACACCTACAATACGTGCCATATGTGCTCCTTATCCTTGGCGTTGTTTATGCTTTGGGTTTTCGCAAAGCACCATCACGCGTCCATGACGCTTGATGACTTTACATTTGTCGCAAATCGGCTTAACGGATGGTCTTACTTTCATAGTTTCTCCTTGTCACTATTTGTGACGATAGGTGATGCGGCCGCGTGTTAGGTCATACGGGGACATTTCAACCGTGACTTTATCGCCTGGTAAAATGCGAATGTAGTGCATACGGATTTTACCAGAAACGTGAGCCAGAATCACTGAACCGTTTTCTAATTTAACCTTGAACGATGTGTTCGGTAAGGTTTCGAGGACGGTGGCCTCGAGGGAGATGACATCTTCTTTACTCATGCTGTCTATCCTCCTTGATCTTCTAGGGTGAGAATTTCTGCACCCGTTGCTGTGACGACAATTGTGTTCTCGTAATGAGCGCACCATGTGCCATCTTTCGTCTTGACGGTCCATTCATCCGCGAGCACCTTAGTATCTTTTTTACCAAGATTCACCATCGGTTCAATGGCAAGCGTCATCCCTGCTTTAAGTATCGGCCCTGTTTGTGGCCGCCCGAAGTTAGGAATCTGCGGGTCCTCATGGAGGTTTTGTCCGACTCCATGTCCAGTGTAATCCTCAGGTAAGCTGTATCCGTGTTTTTCCACATACGTTTGAATCGTATGGGATAGATCACCGACATACACACCTGGACGAATCACCTTGAACGCTTCAAAGAAACTCGCGGTGGTGACTTCAACAAGTTTTTTGACCGAGTTGTCTACATTCCCAACCCAATATGTTCTTGCTGCATCCGCATGGTATCCATTGTATTGAATGCCAATGTCAATTTTGATGATATCGCCGTTCTTGAGCACTTCTTTTTTAGAAGGAATGCCATGAATCAGCGTATCGTTGACAGAGGTACAAATACTGGCTGGATATCCACCATATCCTTTGAAAGAGGCTTTGGCTCCGAAACTGGTAATCATCTTTTCGGCCGCGTCGTTGAGCTGTTGGGTTGTCACACCAACTTGAACAAGGCTTTCGAGATGTCGTAACGTCTTCGCCACCATGCGTCCAGCTTCACGCATCATGGTGACTTCTCGCGGAGATTTGACGATGATCATTTCAACCGGTCAAGAAATTTCTTGACGTCTTTGAATAAATCCTTCGTTTGCTTCGCGCCATCAAATGGGGTTAATAACCCTTTGGCTTTATAAAAGCCGATTAATGGAAAGGTTTGTTCCTCATAGGCCTTTAATCGCACGGTTAAGGCTTCGAGGTTGTCGTCTTTGCGTTGAATCAACGGACCGCCATCGCGATCACATATGCCTTCAACTTTCGGTTTCATCGTATCAACATGGTAAGGCGTGCCACATACTTTGCAAACACGTCGACCCGTAATCCGACGAATCAATTCTTTTCGTTCACAATCAAACTCCATCACCGTGTTGATAGGACGTTTGATTGAAATCAGTAAGGTTTGTAACGCTTCTGCTTGTGGAAGGGTCCGAGGAAATCCATCGAACATAAATCCCTTTTTGCAGTCCGGGGCTTGAAGACGTTCTTTGACTAAGGCAATCGTGACATCATCGGGAACTAATTTACCTGCATTGATGAAGGTTGCTGCGAGTTTACCAACCGCGGTGCCTTGGGCCATCGCTTCGCGAAACATATCACCGGTTGAAATATGAGGAATGTTGTATTGGTCTGCAATTAATTTTGCAACCGAACCTTTTCCTGCGCCTGGTGGTCCTAATAAGATTGCATTAATCATTTTTATTTCTTCCACCTGATGCTAAGACTTCTTCATAGGATTTACCCGCAAGTAAACCATCCATTTGGTTATTCACTTCTAAAGCCACACCGACAACGATGATCAAACCTGTACCACCTAATGCTAAAGATTGATCAGGGACAATATTTAACAGCACAAGTACGATAGGAAGTGCGGCAATAAACGCTAATGAGGCTGCACCTAATACAGTGATTCTATTTAAAACCTTGGTCACATAACGTTCGGTTTCAACACCCGGACGAATGCCAGGAATATAAGAACCATTTTGTTGGAAGTTTTCAGCAAGACGTTGCGGATTAATTTGTAAATTAGAATAAAAGAACGTGAAGACCACCGTTAAAAATAAATAAATCACCAATCCCCAAGGGAATTGGAAGGTTTGATCATTGAACCAAGGCATGGTCACCGTTGCAGATGAATCAAAAATCTTGAGCCATTCCGCATTGGGATTCGCACCTGTGATAAAACTAACAATGACACTGGGTGCAAGCATAATCGAGGAAGCGAAGATTACTGGAATCACACCAGCAGAGTTGATCTTCATCGGTAAGAAACTTGCTTTTGCATATTGAGCAGATCCGGATTTACCAGCATTTTGAACTGGTATTTTGCGTTTGCTGGATTCGATAAAGGTAACAAAAGCAATAATTAAAATAAAGGAAAGAACATAAATCGCAAATTGGAAAATGCCCTGTAATAACACCGTGACATCTAATCCTAATGTTAATAAGACCCAATTGTTATAGGCTCCTTCAATTTGTAAAGGTAAACTACGAACAATACCAGCAAAGATGATCATCGAAATACCATTACCGATACCTTTCGAGGTGATTTGATCACCAAGCCACATCACTAACATGCCACCAGCCATTAAGACGGTGACGATGTAAGCATAACTCCAGAAAGACGTGTCATTTAAGGTGATAAAAGACGATGTTTCCATCGTTCTGACAATACCATAAGCTTGAACTGCACCGAGCAAAAGGGTTAAATAACGCGTGGTCATTTCCATTTTCTTTCGGCCAGATTGACCTTGCTTACTTAATTCTGTTAAAGCAGGTAGGACATCCATTCCTAACAATTGCACGATGATGCTACTGGTGATGTAAGGTGAGACACCTAAAGCAAATACGGAGAAACTTTGTAACGCGCCACCACCTAATAAATTGAGAAGTGATAAAGCATTATTGGTTTGGAAATCAACATCTTGCACCGTGACTCCAGGAACGGTAATTGCAGCCCCAATGCGAAACACGAATAAAATCATCACCACGAAAAAGATGCGATTGACGATTTCTTTGTTTGTAAAGATGGCAGCAATTTTTTTCATTATTTAATTACCTCAGTGGTACCGCCAGCTTCTGTGATTGCTTTTAATGCTGATTCAGAAAAATGGTGGGCAAGGACTTTTAATTTTTTGTCTAATTTACCCGTGCCTAAAATTTTAATCGCTCGGGCTTTGCTTTTCACTAAGCCTTTTTCAATCAACATCGTTGGGTTGACTTCAGTTCCATCTTTGAATTGACTTAAATCGCCAACATTAACCACATCATAACGAAGCGTGGTGTAGTTTTTGAATCCTCTTTTTGGAATACGGCGATAGAGTGGGTTTTGTCCACCTTCGAATCCTGGACGGACGGATCCACCAGAACGCGAACCTTGACCAAGAATCCCTCGACCGGAAGTTTTTCCTAAACCAGAACCAATACCACGACCCACACGGGTACGTAATTTTCGGGCACCTTGATTTGCTTTTAATTGATGTAAAGCCATGGCAGATAACCTCCTAGAGCTTGCCTCTTAAAGCAAGATATTCTTTCTTTGATTTGAGTTGACTTAAAGCATCATGTGTTGCACGGACGATATTGATCGCAGCGCGTGAACCATAAACTTTAGAATAAACGTTTTTGCATCCCGCTAATTCTAAAATAGCGCGAACAGGTCCACCAGCAATAATACCGGTACCATCTGGTGCTGGTTTTAAAAAGACGTTGGTTGCACCCCATTGACCTTGAACTTCATGGTTAATGGTGGCAGCGCGAACGAATTGAATCATGCTTGTATTTTTACGTGCTGCTTCTAAAGCTTTTTTAATGGCATCAGGAACTTCACCAGCTTTACCATGAGCAAAGCCATATTTTCCTTTACCATTGCCAATGACAACAAGAGCAGTGAAGCGCATATGCTTACCACCTTTAACGACCTTGGTAACACGTTTAATGGCAACGGTTCTTTCTTCAAATTCTTTTGGTTCGTTATCCCGACGAGGACGTCTTGGTCCACGATTATCGCGACGAGGACCACCGCGATCGTTTGGGTTAGCAGGACGATTGCCTTGTGGAGCATTCGTAACTGGCGTCATTGGTTTGACTTCAGTTTTGATAGTTGGTTTAACGTCAGTTTTAATTGTAGGTTTAACTTCAGTTTTGATGCCTGTTTTTTCCATTGGGTTCTCCTTAGAATTGTAAGCCCGCTTCACGTGCTGCATCGGCTAGCGCCTTAATGCGACCGTGATAGAGGTAACCAGAGCGATCAAAAACAACTGCTTTGATTCCCTTGGCTAAAGCTTTCTTGGCAACATCAGAACCGACTTGTTTAGCCGCATCTAATGTTTTGCCAATTTTTAAAACTTTCGAAGAAGAAGCAACGATGGTGATACCTTTGCTATCGTCAATCACTTGAGCATAAATCCCAGTGTTTGAACGGTAAACCGATAAACGAGGACGTGCGGTTGTTCCAGAAAGAGTTTTGCGAATTCGGGCGTGGCGTAATTGCCGTTGCGAATTTTTTGATGGTTTGTTAATCATATGCCATCCTCCTATTTCTTGGCGCCGCCAGCAGGAGCAGCAGCCGCAGCAGCACGCTTACCTTCTTTGCGGATAATTCTTTCGCCTCTATAACGAATCCCTTTACCTTGGTAAGGTTCAGGTGGACGTTGCATACGAATGGTTGCAGCAGTTTCACCTACCGCTTGTTTATCAACACCTTCAATTGATAACTTGGTGTTTTCATTAATGATAACTTTGACTCCTGGTAAAGGTGTGACCACGACTGGATGAGAGAAACCAATCGACATTTCTAAATTGGCACCTTTCATCGCAGCACGGAAACCAATCCCAACTAAATCAAGTTCTTCTTTAAATCCAACAGAAACACCAGTGACAGCATTGGCAAGCAATGCTCGGTTTGTTCCATGAATTTTTTTAACTTCTTCTTTATCATTGGGACGGACTAAGTTAAGCATTGTACCTTCTTGTTTTAACGTGAAACCTTTAGGCAAGGTTAACGTTAATTTACCTTTAGGACCTTCAAAATTAACATTTAAATCTTTGATCGAGATTTTGACATTCGCAGGAAGATTAATCGGTTTATTACCAACACGTGACATACGTTATCCTCCTACCAAACATAGGCTAGCACTTCGCCGCCTAAACCTTTTTCTCTTGCTTTAGCATCGGTCATGATGCCTTGGGATGTGGAAATAATGGCCACACCTAAACCACGAATGACCCGTGGTAATTTATCAACTGGGGCTGTGACGCGTAAGCCTGGTTTTGAAATACGGCGAATACCATTGATAACGCGTAAAGTTCCGCTATTTGCATATTTAAGTGAGATGACGATTTGCTTTTTAGCATCACCAATGACTTCAAAACCATTGATAAAACCTTCATCTTTTAAAATCGCAGCTAAGCGAACTTTTAAACCGCTACTTGGGATCGTCACCGCTTCTTGTTTTAATAAGTTAGCGTTACGAATTCTGGTAAGCATGTCGGCAATTGGATCGGTAAATGACATAACTTTTTTCCTCCTTACCAACTTGCCTTTTTCATCCCTGGGATTTCACCACGGTGGGCGAGTTCCCGGAGACAAATCCGGCAGACTTTAAACTTTTGTAGCACAGCGCGGGGACGACCGCACCGTTGGCAACGCGTGTAAGCTCTAACAGCAAACTTAGGTTTTCTTAATTGACGTAATTTTGTCGAAGTTTTTGCCATAATGCTCCTTAACGGTTAAATGGCATGCCTAATGCTAGTAATAAAGCATAAGCTTGCTCATCATTTTGTGCCGTGGTGACAATGACGATGTCCATCCCACGAATCTTGTTGACGCGATCAAAATTAATTTCAGGGAAAATAAGTTGTTCTTTAATCCCTAACGTATAATTACCGCGACCATCAAAACTATTACGAGAAACGCCGCGGAAGTCACGAACGCGTGGAAGTGCAACGGAAACAAGTTTATCTAAGAATTGATACATCTTGACACCACGTAGGGTGACCTTCGTACCAATCGCTTGATTTTCTCTTAACTTAAAGGTTGCAATTGATTTTTTGGATTTGGTGATCACAGGCTTTTGACCCGTGATGTCAGTTAATTCTTTAACCGATTCTTCTAATAACTTTGAGTTACCGGTAGCATCACCAACACCGACGTTAACAACAATTTTTTCCACTTTTGGGACTTCCATAATCGAAGCCAATTTCAAAGATTTAAAAAGTGAAGGACGAATTTCTTTTGTATATTTGGTTTGTAAGCGTGAGGTCAACTTAACCGCAGGTTGAGCTTTGGTTTTTACCGGTGCTTCTTTGGTTGCAGTTTCTTTTTTGACTTCAGGTTTTACCGCAACAACTTTAGGTTCAACAGCTTTAACTGGTGCAGCAGCAACAGGTTTTTCAGTGACTGCTTCCGTGGTTGTTTTAGGTTTACGAACCTTTTTCGCCGCTTCCGCTTCTGGGGTTTCCGTGGCGGGTTTAACTTTCTTTTCTTCTGCCATGTTTGTCCCCTCCTTATTCAATCGTCGCGCCGGATTTAACCGCGAGACGAACTTTTTTATCTTTGACGACGCTGACTTTGAATCGAGTTGCTTTTTTAGATTTAGGATCAATTAGTGCAACGTTCGATAAATGAATGGGTGCGTAGATACTAACAATGGCACCTTCAGGATTGTTTTGTTTTGGCTTTTGATGTTTCTTACGAACATTAATACCTTCTACGACAACGCGTTGATTGTCGCGATCAATCTTTTGAATTGCACCAGTTTTGCCTTTATCATTACCTGCGATAATGATGACTTTGTCACCTTTTTTTAATTGGGTTGCCATATCATCACTCCTTATAAGACTTCCGGTGCTAAGGAAATAATTTTCATAAATCCTTCACCTAAGTCACGTAATTCTCTTGCAACTGGACCAAAGACACGGGTGCCTTTTGGCGTGCCGTCATCATTGATTAATACGATCGCGTTATCATCAAAAGAAATGGAAGTACCGTCTGGACGGTGAATCGCTTTCTTTGTACGAACAATAACACCTTTAACAATGTCACCTTTTTTAACTTTGCCATCGACGATTGCAAACTTAACTGCGCACATGACGATGTCACCAATACTAGAAGTGCCCCGGAAAGAACCACCAAATAATTGGAAAATTCTAACCGATTTAGCGCCGGAGTTATCCGCTACAACTAAATTAGTTTCCTTTTGAACCATTGGTTACGTCCTCCTTCAATTCAACTTTTTGGAAACCGCGCTTATCAATCGAAACTAAACGGAAACGTTTGGTTCTTGATAAGGGTCTGGTTTCAACGATCGTCACTGTATCGCCAATTTTTGCTTCATTCTTTTCATCATGAGCAAAAAACTTTTTCGAGATGGTGACTAACTTTTGATATTTAGGATGTGGTTTCTTACTCACGATTAAAACAGCAATTGTTTTATCGTTCTTATTGGTGACCACAGTTCCTGTAAATTGTCGGCGATTGCCACGTTCCATAAGTGGTTGCCTCCTTATTTAAGACCTAATTCGCGTTCGCGGATCACTGTATAAATACGAGCGATATCCTTACGAATACTTGTTAAGTTCTTGCCATTCTTCAGTTGGCCAACCGCTTGTTGACGACGTAAGTTAAAGAGTTCTTCCTTCAGAGTGTAAATTTTTGCATTGAGTTCTTCCGTTTTCATATCACGGATATCTTTAAGTGATAACACAATTATTTACCTCCTTCTTTTTTAATGACTTTGGTTTTAACTGGTAATTTATATCCAGCGAGTCGTAATGCTTCTTGAGCTTCTTTTGCATCCACGCCACCGATTTCAAACATGACGCGATTCTTTTTGACAACGGCAACCCAGAATTCTGGAGCCCCTTTACCGGAACCCATTCGCACTTCCGCTGGCTTTTTTGTTTTCGCCATGTGTGGGAAAATCCGAATCCAAACTTTACCGGTCCGTTTGGTAAAGTTATTTAACACAACACGTGCCGCTTCGATTTGGCGATCGGAAACATAATTTCCTTCAGTTGCTTGTAATCCATAATCACCAAAAGCAACGGTGTTACCAGCTTTTGATAATCCTTCCCATCGGAGGGAGTGTGGACGACGATATTTAACGCGTTTTGGTTGTAACATCGTTTATTCTCCTTCTGCAGGATTGACTGCTTCTGGTTCATCGATTAATTCTTTATCTTGACCGTTATTCGCTTGGGCAGTGGTGTCATAATCGCCACGGCAAATCCATACTTTGACACCTAATCGACCATAGGTCGTGTGGGCTTCGACTTTAGCAAAATCAATATCAGAACGAAGGGTATGTAAGGGGATGATACCTTCGTGGTAACCTTCACCACGAGCAATTTCAGCACCACCTAATCGGCCAGTTACCAAGGTTTTAACACCTTTTGCTCCAGCTTTTTTAACACGTTGAATCGCCTTCTTTTGTGCGGTTCTAAACGATGCACGTTGTTCTAATTCTTTGGCAATACTTAAGGCAACAAGTCTTGCATCTAAATCTGGAGCTTTGACTTCTACAACATCTAGTTTAAAGTTGCCAGATTTGACGATTTTTTGTAAATACTTGGTTAAACGATTGACGTTAGCACCATCTTGGCCGATCACCACACCTGGGCGAGCCACGTGGGAAATGACCTTGACATTGGTACCTTTATCCGTTTTTTGTCTTTCAATATCGATATGAGAAATAAGAGCTTCTTTCAATTCTTTATCAAGATATCGACGAATGGCGACATCTTCTAAAAGGAATGTTGAAAAATCTTTCTTATTGGCATACCATCTTGAATTCCATCCTCGGCCAACGCCGACGCGGAAACCGACTGGATTAATTTTATGACCCATAACCTTTACATACCTGCTCTTTCTTTAACGACGCAGAATAAGTTGGTCTTGCGCTTAATGATGCTAGAGGCAGAACCCTTAGCACGTGGCATGAAGCGCTTATCGCGTTTACCTTCGTTAGCGGCAATATCGGCTACCACTAAGTTGGCTTCAGTCATTTGGTGATTTTTAACCGCATTCGCAGAAGCAGATTTAATGATTTTAATCACATCTGCACTTGCTTTACGATTGACGTTAGCAAGGATTGCTAACGCTTCAGAGACAGATTTACCACGAACGAGATCAACCACGAGTTTAGCTTTACGTGGGGTAACCTTGACGTTATAGGCAATCGCTTTTGCAAAATCTTGTTTCATGCATTACCTCCTATTTACCAGCCGGCTTAGCTGCAGGTTTGGCAGCAGCTGGAGCAGCGGCAGCAGGTTTAGCAGCTGCTGGAGCAGCAGCAGCGGGCTTAGCACCAGCACCTGGAGCAGCAGCGGCAGCAGGTTTAGCACCGGCGGCTGGAGCGGCGGCAGGAGCAGCACCACCTGTTGAGGCAGCTTTATCTTCTGCAGTATGACCTGTATGACCTTTAAATTGACGCGTTGGTGAAAATTCACCTAACTTATGTCCCACCATATCTTCAGTTACATAAACCGTGATATGTTCTTTGCCGTTATAAACTGCAAAGGTGTGTTCAATAAAGTCTGGCATAATCGTGGAACGACGTGACCAAGTCTTGATGATTTCTTTTTTCTTAGCTAAATTTAATTTCTTGATACGTTTCATCAAGAATTCATCATAGAATGGACCTTTTTTAATGCTTCGTGACATGATGTTGCCTCCCTTTATTTATCGTTAATGCGACGGATGATCAATCTGGAAGATGCTTTTTTAATTTTACGCGTCTTCACACCTTGAGACCGTTTGCCCCAAGGGGTTCTTGGTGCATCGCGACCGATTGGCGTCTTACCACTACCACCACCGTGAGGGTGATCGGTTGGGTTCATGCGTGAACCAGCAACGGCTGGACGAATATTTAACCAACGAGATTTACCAGCCTTACCAAAGTTAATGAGGTTATATTCTTCATTCCCCACAACCCCAACGGTAGCGCGGCAAGTGCCAAGCACTTTACGAACTTCACCACTGGTTAAACGTAAGGTAACGTATTTACCTTCTTGACCTAAAATTTGAACTGAGCTTCCAGCAGCACGTGCCATTTGACCGCCACGACCAGGAGTAAGTTCAACGTTATGAACAAAGGTACCTTCAGGAATTTTTGCTAAAGGCATGGCATTTCCAGTTTTAATATCAACTTGTTCACCGGAAATGATTTTGCTTCCAACAGGTAATTCTTTAGGTGATAAGATATATCGTTTTTCACCATCGAGATAATTAACTAAAGAGATGTATGCATTACGGAATGGATCGTATTCAATCGTGGCAATGGTTCCAACAACGCCATCTTTATCACGACGGAAATCAATAAGACGGTAGCGACGTTTATTACCACCACCAATATGGCGAGTTGTAATGACACCTTGATTGTTGCGACCACCCGTATTCATCTTTTTGGTTAAAAGACTCTTTAACGGAGTGCGTGTAGTGATTTCTTCAAAAGTCGTGTTTGTCATTTCACGACGCGAAGGTGTATAAGGACGATAAGAGCGAATAGCCATGTGTTGTTACCTCCCTATTCCTTAAATAAATCCAAGCCTTGGCCACTGACTAAGGTAACGATGGCTTTTTTGTAACCAGAAATCGTTCCAGGATATTGACCACGGCGTGTATATTTTGGGCGAACATTGACGATGTTCACTTTCTTGACCTTAACTTTATAGGTGGCTTCAAATGCTAACTTGACTTGCGTTTTGTTAGCACGGCCATCAACTTCAACCGTAACCTTTTGTTGTTTTTCAATGCCCTTCATCGACTTTTCAGTGATGAGTGGACGAAGAATCGCGGAGAAACTGGATAAAGCTGCCTTGGACGTAACCGCAACAGGTTGAACGACCTTTTCAGTTTTAACTGTTTTAACTGTTTCAGCAGTTGCAGTTGGTTTTGCTTTTGGTGAAACTTTTTTTGTTGCCTTCGCTTCAACAACTGGTGTTGCTTCGACGACTTTTGTTTCTGTTGCTTCAGTGGCAACCTTTTTGGTGCGTGCCATTATTGAAGTACCTCCTCAATCTTCGTTAGTGCAGGTTTTGCAATAACCACAAAATCAGCATTCATCACATCAACAGCAGAAAGTTGTTGACGGATGACGTAATTTACTTTGGATAAATTTCTCACTGCTAATGCTACATTTTCATTGGATGTTTCTCCAACGAGTAAGACCTTACCAGCCACGTTTAAAGCTTTCATTGCATCTAATGCATTTTTAGTTTTTGCATTTTTAAATGCAAGATCTTCTACTACTAACAATTTCTTTTCTAAAAATTTTTCAGATAATGCAGAGCGGAAAGCTAAACGATATTGTTTTTTGTTTTGACCAATGGCGTGATTTTCTTTTCCCGTAGGACCAAAGGAAATACCACCACCAACCCAGAGTGGTGAACGTTTCATCCCGGCACGAGCGCGACCTGTACCTTTTTGTCTCCAGGGCTTAATACCAGAACCAGCGACTTCGCCTTTTGTTTTTGTTTTGGCATTACTTTGCCGAGCATTTGCAAGTGCAACTTGCATTGCATCAAACATCGTTTGTGTATGAGGAGCAATCGAGAATACTTCGCCATTTAAAGTGAGATCAGTAACTTTGCTGCCTGCTAATGAAAGCACTTGGATGGTTAAGCTTTGTTCTTTTTTCTTTGCCATATATTCGTGCCTCCTTTACTTAGCGACCGCTTGACGATTAATCAAGGGTTTAGCAACTAATGGTTGACCTAATTGTGTTTTGACAGCAGTACGAATGGTCACATAACCTAAGTTAGGACCTGGAATGCCACCTCTGACGAGTAATGCATTCTTGGCTTTGTCTACGCCAACAACTAATAAATTGATAATGGTGGCTTGTTTTTTACCATGATGACCTGCCATCGTTTTTCCAGGGTGAACACGGTTATTGGTACGACCAACCGTTGCCATTGAACCGGGACCACGGTGTGGGTATGATGCCCCGTGAGACTTTGGAGAGATTGTGTGGTGATAACGTTTAATGGTTCCGGAGAAGCCTTTACCTTTAGACGTTCCAATCACATCCACAACATCGCCGATCTTAAATTGCGTGACATCAAGATTGTCACCAATCTTTAAGTTGCTAACATCTGAGATTAATAATTCCGCTAATTGTTTTTTGGGTGCGACATTAACTTTTTTGTAAACACCAAGTGCTGGTTTATTTAAACGCTTTTCAGTTGCATCTAAATATCCAATTTGAACCGATACATAACCGTCTTTTTCTTTGGTCTTAATCGCGGTGATGGTGTTTGGTAACACTTCAATAACCGTGACTGGATAGGTCGTGCCATCTTCAGCAAACACTTGCGTCATGCCCATTTTTCTTCCGAATAATGCTTTCATGTTGGCCTCCTATCTTAAAGCTTAATGTCGATGTCAACACCATTTGGTAAGTCCAATTGACGTAACGTATCGACCGTTGCTTTGTTGTGATCAGTAATATCGATTAAGCGCTTGTGCGTGCGAATTTCAAACTGTTCACGAGCATCCTTATATTTATGAACCGCTCGTAAAACGGTATAGACTTCTTTTTCCGTTGGTAACGGGATTGGACCAACAACAGTTGCTCCAGTTTTGCGAACAGCTGCGACTAACTTTTGCACACTAAGATCTAACATCTTGTGTTCATAAGCTTTTAGCCGAACGCGTATCTTCTTTGATTTAGCCATGAATTCTTTCCTCCTTTTGATGAATCTTCACAGTGTATTTCTTAAGCTCCATGCGAATTCCCTGACACCCATTCATGACAACGCCTGTGGGTGTGTCAGCAACCTCGCACTTCAACGCCAAGACACAAAAAAGATTTTACCCTTGGTTATCGGATATGTCAACACTTTTTACCACTTGAAATTTTTAAAGAATCAACATCGCATCGCCAAAACTAAAAAACCGGTATTTTTGTTTGATCGCTTCTGTATAAATTCGCATTAATTCTTCTCGGCCTACTAAAGCAGATACCATCATGACAAGCGTAGATTTAGGAAGGTGAAAGTTAGTAATTAAACCATCAATGGTTTGAAATGTGTATCCGGGCGTAATAAAAATGTTTGTTTTGGCTTTTTCTGCTTGAAATCTTTGATATTTTTGCCAATTTGCTTCTAATGTTCGAGTTGCGGTCGTCCCAACGGCAATAAGCCGTTGACCCTTTGTTTTTCCTAAATTTAACAATTCTGAGGCTTTTTCAGTCATTTCGTAACGTTCTTCATGCATGACATGGTCTTCGGTGTTATCCACCTTGACGGGTTTAAAGGTTCCTAATCCAATTTGGAGTGTAACATCGACAAAACTAATTCCTTTTTTAGCTAAATCTTGAATTAATGCTTCGGTAAAATGAAAACCTGCTGTAGGCGCAGCGGCCGACCCCGGTATCTTTGCATAGACAGTTTGATACCGTTCAGGATCTTGTAATTGTTGCTTTATGTAGGGTGGAAGTGGCACGGTTCCCAAATGAGAGAGGACTTCTAAAAAAATTCCTTGGAAATGAAATTGGAAAACTCTAGCACCATCAGCTTCGATGATTAAGCAAGTCGCTTTTAATGCCCCATCACCAAAGATTAACTCAGTTCCAACTTTAACGACTTTGGCATTACCAACCAAACAACGGTACTTTCCTTGACCTAAATCATCTAAAAGTAATAATTCAACGGATGCCTTCGTTAAAGGTTTAGTTCCTAACAATCTTGCTGGAATTACTTTGGTATTATTGCGAACTAAAATATCCGTTGGCTGTAAAAATTCATTGATTTGAAAAAAAGTCTTATGGGTGATGGTTTTTGTACGACGGTTGTATACTAGCAATCGACTATGATCACGTTTTTCAGACGGTGATTGGGCAATCAGTTCTGGTGGTAAATGAAAATCAAACAGACGAATATCCATTAGAAACCTCGATCATCGCCATACGAGTCTAAAACTTTTTTAGCATAGTTTTGAAAACGATCTTCTTCGATGGCGATACGAGCGCCTTCAACAATTTTAATTAAAAATCTCAAATTATGAATCGACATTAACCGCTTTCCTAAAAGTTCATCGCTTCGATAAAGGTGTCTTAGATAAGCTCGTGTGTATCGCTTACAAGTGGTACAGTCACATGTTGAATCGATGGGAGAAAAATCCTTTTCATACTCACTATCTTTAATGTTGATGCGACCTTGCGTTGTCATTAACGCGCCATGTCGGGCTAACCGAGTCGGTAAGACACAATCAAACATATCGACACCTTGACCAATCGCTTCCAAGATGTAATCAAGCGAGCCAATACCCATAACGTATCTTGGTTTATCCAATGGCAAATGAGGGATCGCGGATTGTAACATGCTTGAAAAAACAGCTTTTGGTTCGCCAATCGATGTGCCACCAATCGCAAAACCATCAAACGGTAATGCGGTCGTACCTTTGGCAGACATCGCTCTTAAGTCGGGGAATTCTCCACCTTGAACGATACCAAATAGAGCTTGATGAGGATCTCGAGGAGTTGCGATACAACGAGCAGCCCAACGTAATGTTCTTTCTGTGCTTGATTTGGCATAAGCGTATTCAGCAGGAAATGGAATACATTCATCAAATGCCATCATAATATCTGCGCCAATTTCTTTTTGTTTTGTAATCGCGATTTCTGGAGTAAGCGTCATTAAGTCACCATTTAAATGGTTACGAAAGGTTACGCCTTCTTCAGTGATAACACGATTTTTGGCCAGAGAAAAAACTTGAAAACCACCAGAGTCCGTGAGGATAGGACCTGGATATTGCATAAATCGGTGAATCCCACCTGCTAATTGAATAACATCGGTTCCAGGCCTTAATGCAAGGTGATAGGTGTTACTTAAAATGACGCCAGAACCAATCTCTATAATTTCTTCAGGTGACAAACTTTTAACCGTTGCTAGTGTACCAACAGGCATAAACATGGGAGTTTTCACTTCACCATGATGGGTTTTTAAAGTGGCGGTTCTTGCTAGAGAATCCTTAGATTGATGATGAATTTTAAATGAAATCGGTGATGTCATAAATCCGTGTTCCTTAATAATTTTAATAGATATGGCTGCTTTTCAATGAGTAAATTTAGCGGCATGCCTAAACCATATACAACCACGGCTTCTCCTAGACTGACGGTCAGCATAGTTAAAAGAAACAATTCAAGTGAATAAGGCAAAGCTAAGGTTAAAGGTAAAAAGATGGCAAGGTAAATTCCATTGAATACAATAGGTGCGAATAAACCGATAAGATGAGATTTAATTTTAACCATCATCCAGAGTGAAATTAACGTTATCAAAGTCCCAAAGATCGCATCCATCAATGCAAAACCTGCACCTAATGGACCAAATATGTTTGCAAAAAACGTACCAATTAAGATGCCAATTGCATATTCCTTACGAAACCAAACTAGAATCAGCAATGCTTCTGAAACACGAAATTGGATGGCATAAAAACTAAGTGCATTAAGAGGTGGAGTTAGCGTTAAAACCACATAAATACTTGCGATAAAAGCGTTTCGTGTCATTATTTGGGATTTCATCATTTTATCCAAATAATCATATCATGAGAATATTTTATTCAAGGGAGATAAATACCTAAATTATGATAAAATCCAATTAATAACCTTCTTTCATTGTTCAAGGTTACACACTTGGGAATCCCCCAAACAAGGAGAAACGTATGCCAAAGTTTGCAGTTGTCTCAGACTCATGCATGGATTTACCACTTAAGGTTGTCCAAAGTTTAGAACTCAATGTGGTCCCGATGATCGTCACCATTGACGATAAGACCTATCGTAATTTCCCAGATGAAAGAGAAATCACTGCTGTTAAGTTTAATGAATTCTTGAAGAATAAGGCCAAACCTAAAACTTCACAACCCGCTCCACAAGAAGTTATGGACGTTGTTGAACCGTTACTAAAGGCAGGAAAAGATGTCTTATTAATGAGTATTTCAAGCAATCTTTCACAAACCTTTAATTCCATGAATCTTGCAATGACAGAATTAAAAGAAAAGTACCCAAAACAAAAGATTGAATTATTTGACACCCTTAATGCTTCGACTGGTGAAGGTTTACTCGTTCACAAAGCATTATTATTAAGAAAAGAAGAAAAAACATTAGAAGAAACTCTCAAAGCTTTAACCGCGATTCGTAACAAAGTTACGACCGTTGTTGCCTTTGACGACTTATCGCACTTATATCGCGGTGGTCGTATCAATGCAGCCAAGTTTGCATTAGGTTCATTCTTAGGTATTAAGCCAATCCTAATGTGCAATTCTGAAGGAAGAATCGTTCCAGTTCCAAAAGTCAAAGCTCGCGGAAGAAAGAACGCTTTAAATTTCTTATTGGAAACATTTAAGAAATACGTCGAACAAGATGACACCGTGTTTATTGTTCAAAACGACTGCCCAGAAGATGCAAAATATTTAACTGAAGAATTAAAGAAAATGCGTCCAAGCATTAAAACAATCGTCAATGCTCAAATGGGACCAGTTATTGCTGCCCATGGTGGTCTCGGCACGATTGGTATCATGTTTGTTGGCAAAACAAAAGACGTAGAATAAAAAATTATTCACTCAGATTAAAAAAAGGACAGCACGCTGTCCTTTTTTATTTTGCCTTAAGAAGTTTCATCAAGATTTGATTGGTTAACGATGGATTAACTTTACCACCGGTTTTTTTCATGATCTGTCCGATTAAAAAACCAACAGCCCGATCTTTACCTTGTTGAAAGTCGATAATGGATTGTGGATTTGCGGTAAGCACTTCTTGAACTTGTTGGGTAATATACGCTTCATCTGAAATCTGAAGCATATTCATTTTTTCTGCTAACTGGCGAGGATGACCAGAATTCTTGAGCATCAATTCAAATAATTCTTTCGCTTGTTTATTGGAAAGATCACCCTTGGCAATCATCGACATTAACTCAGCGATTGCATGGGCTTGAATTGGAAATTGGATCATGGTTAAATTTTGTTTATTTAAATAAGAGGCGATGTCACCCAACAACCAATTTGCATAAAGTTTATAGTGATTTCCTATGCTGGTTAATTGATCAAAATATTCGGATATATAGACATCTTGGGTTAATTGCATCGCGTCATACTCACTTAAAGCGAATTGGGTCTGATATTTGGATCTTTTGGAAGTTGCTAAAGGTAAGGAATTAGAAATAGCGTTGGCAATAAAGTCTTTTGATAAATCAATCGGAAGGATGTTAGGTTCTGTGAAATATTTATAATCAACAGCATCCGTCTTTTTTCTCATCATGATCGTTTCTTTTTTTAATTCATCATATCGTCTGGTTTCTTGTTGAACGGGGATTCCGGCAATTAAAGATCGTTCTTGACGAATCATTTCCACATCGATTGCCCTTTGGACATTGGCAATTGAATTTAAATTTTTAATTTCAACTTTAGTCCCGAATTTTTCAGTTCCCACTGGGCGAACAGAAATATTCACATCGCAACGAAGCGAACCTTCTTCCATTTTGCCACTGGAAACTTTTAAGAAGGAAACGATTTGTCGAATGGCATCCACAAAGGCTGCAGCTTGAGCACCATTACGTATATCGGGCTTGGTGACAATTTCCATTAATGGAATACCGGCGCGATTATAATCGACCAGTGTGAATCCTTCGTAGTGATGTTGCATCGCCGTATCTTCTTCAACATGTAATCTTTCGATATGGATTTTAAAAGGTTGATTCTCGACCATCACTTCTATCCAACCTTCTGAACCGATTGGACGAACATTTTGCGTAATTTGATAACCTTTGGGTAAATCAGGATAAAAATAATTTTTTCGATCAAACCATAATTGTGAATCAATGTTTAAGTGAAGTGCATGGCAGACTTGAATTGCGTTGATAATCGCTTGGCGATTCACCACTGGCATCGTGCCAGGATGTCCTAAATCTAAAGGAACGACGGCAGTATTGGGATCCGCTTTATAGGTGACGGGAGCAGCAGAAAACATCTTAGACTTGGTTTGCATTTCTACGTGAATTTCTAAACCAATAACTGCTTCGACGTTCATCCTTGTTTCCTCGTGTTAATCGATAAATTTTTTAAGCCGGTGAAGTGCTCAATCACATAGGCAACTTCTAAAGTGGTGGATTCTTCAAATGCGCGACCCATAATATTGCCACCAAATGGCATGCCTTGTTCAAAGCCTAATGGAATTGTCACCGATGGTAAACCGGCAAAATTACCCAAAGCAAGATGAGAATCTGCAATGAGGTATTGACTTGAAAGGCGATCGCTTGAGTCGGTAAATTTAGGGGCAATCGTGGGCGCAGCTGGCAAGTAAATGACATCATAAGCTCGATAAATCTTTTCTAAGGCTTCAACCATCATCCGGCGAACACGTTGCGCTCTTAAAAATAAATCTTGTTGGTTTTCTTTCATCAACACAAAACTTCCAATCACAAAGCGTCGCTTGATTAATTCCGAAAATCCTTCTGTTCTTGCTTGCATCATCACATCTTGATATGTTTTTCCTTGATATCCAGGACCAAATTTTAAACCATCAAGATTCGCATTGTTACTGGTTGCCTCAGCACAAGATATGGTCATATATGTAGGATAAATTGCTTGAAGTAACGGTAGCGGATAGTGAACAAAATCCACTTGTGCACCAGCTTGCTTTAAGGCTTGTAATGTTTGTTGAAAGCGTTCTTTAATCAAAGGATTTTGAATAGAATCCATCACTTCTTGAATGACTGCTATTTTTTTACCTTTGATGGTTTTTGAAAATTGATAAACAGGAAGGGGTTGCTTGGAACTTGTGGCATCATTTCCATCTTCTCCACTCAAGACATTTGTTAAAACCGCTGCATCCTCAACGGATCTTGTAAAGTAGGCAACGTGGTCTAAAGAAGGTGCAAAAGGAAATAATCCAAAGCGAGAAATTCTTCCCCACGTTGGTTTAAATCCAACAAGACCTGCATAACTTGCAGGTTTTCTAACAGAGTCTCCTGTATCACTGCCTAAAGAAAACGGAACCATGCCGCTACTGACAGCAGCAGCAGATCCTGAACTACTTCCACCAATTTGTCTTGTTTTACTTGGATCAAAGGGATTGTATTGATACCCCTTATGTCCCGTCATGCCAGTACCACCCATTGCTAACTCATCAAGGGTTGTTTTACCAATTAGAATGGCTTTTGCTTTGAGAAGTTTGTCATAAACGGTTGCATCATAAAGAGGAATATAACCATTGAGGATATTACTGCCAGCAGTGGTTTCAATGCCTTTGGTCGAAAAATTATCTTTGATGACAAATGGAATGCCCCAAAATGGATTATTAACCTCAGGGGTCGTTAAGGCTTTTGCTTGTTGGATTGCGATTGCTTCGGTCATCTTTTCAAAGGTATTCCACGTGTCTGCTTTTGCACGTTTTAAGGCTTCTTCAACCAATTGCAAAGGCGTTACTTCACGCTTCACAAGCGCTTGGTGGATGTCTAGAATGGTGCGATCTAACCAATGCATGATTAACCAACCACCTTCGGTAACTTGATTTGACCTTCACTGACAAACTTTGCGTTTTGAGTCGCTTCTGATTGTTTTAAAGTGATAGTCGGAACATCGTCTCTAAGCTGAGAGGTATGAGTAACAATCGGAAACGTCATCGGTAAAACGTGATCAACGCCTTCAATCTTACCTATGAGTGCCATTTGTTTTAAAAGGATATCGAATTCATTAATTAAGACGTCATATTGCGTATCCGTCATCACAAAAAGGAGACGAGTACTTGCATCCAACAACAATGATTTGTCTATTTTTTTCATCGCTATGATTATACCTTTTCTTCTGTAAAGATGCTCAATAGACTGGCTTCATCCATGAGTGAAACACCTAACGCTTGTGCCTTGATAAGCTTACTTCCGGCATCGCTTCCGTGAATCAAAATATGCGTGTTTTTGGAAACACTACCTGCTACCTTAGCTCCTAAATTTTCTAATGTTTCGGTTAAGGATTCTCTTGAGCGTTGAGAGAATGAACCCGTAATCACAACCGTTTTTCCAGAGAAAAAACTCGATTTATTGGTAATCGGTCCTAAGTATTGTGTATTCAATCCAAAATCAATGAATCGTTGAATCAGTGATTGGTTATTTGGCTTTTGGAAATAATCAAGAATAGCTTGCGCAACCACAGGTCCAGTGTCTTCAAGCGAAATTAAATCTTGATATGTCGCGTGGGAGAGTGAGGATAAGTTTAAAAAACGTTTTGCCAATTGCTTAGCAGTCTTCTCCCCAATTTCTTTGATACCTAATCCGACAATTAATTTTTCTAAACTCCTTTGTTTACTCGCTTCAATCGCTTCTAAAATCAAATCCACCGATTTATCGGAATAGCCATCTACTTGTAAAAGATCAAATCGTCGTTGTTTTAATTGATATAAATCTGCACTCGATTGAATGAAGCCCAACTCAAACAAATCTTGAATGATCTTATCACCCAAACCTTTAATATCCATCGCAGATTTTGAAGCAAAATGAATCACAGATTCAACGTTTCTAGCCGGGCAAGAAAGATTTTGACAATAATGCATCGCCTCAATTTTCACAAGCGGTTCTCGACAAGCGGGGCATTGTTGTGCCATCACGACTTTGATTGCATCTGTTTTGCGTTTATGTCCAACCACTTGAACAACTTCTGGAATCACTTCTCCAGCCTTTCGAATGAGAACCTTATCTCCAAGATAAAGATCTTTTAATTGAATAAAATCTTCATTATGCAAGGTGGCTCGGGCGATCATGCTGCCTGAAACGCGTACCGGCGTTAACACAGCGTTGGGCGTAATTTTACCTGTTCTTCCAACGGTAAAAATAACATTCTCTAAAGTCGTTTCAACAAGTTCTGGGGGATATTTATAAGCGACTGCCCACCTTGGTGTTTTAGCTGTATAACCTAAACGAGGATGGTCTGATAATGGATTGACTTTGATTACAATACCGTCGGTATCATAGGCTAAAGAGGAGCGTTTGGGTTCATATTGCTGAATAAATTTCCAAACATTATCGATTCCTTGAACCGTTTTCGTTTCTGGATTCACTTTAAACCCAAGTGATTTTAAAAATTGTAAGGAATCTTGGTGAGTATGGATGCCTAGTTCATGAGCATTAACCACGTAATATAGATACGCATCTAGTTGACGATTAGCCGTGATACTAGAATCCAATTGTCGTATGGAACCTGCCGCGGCGTTACGTGGATTCGCTAGTAAAACTTCACCTTTCGCAAGGCGTTGCTCATTCAATGTTTTAAAGACGTTTCTCGTCATGTAAATTTCACCACGAACTTCAATCGTCCGTTGATCTGGAATTGTTAACGGAATCGATTTGATGGTTTTAATATTAGCCGTAACATCTTCACCTATTTCGCCATCACCACGGGTGGCAGCATAGACCATCAAACCATTGCGGTACTCAATACTAATGGCCAGTCCATCAATTTTTAACTCACACACATATTCCATTGATTTATTTTCAGACAGCAAATCTTTGATGCGCTTGTCAAAGGCTTGGATTTCTTCTTGGCTATAAGCGTTCGCTAACGACAGCATCATCCGAGTATGTTTGATTTTTTTAAAACTAGACTGAACGGAACCACCCACGCGTTGCGATGGAGAGTGTGGAGAAAAATAAATTGGATGATTGGTTTCGAGTTCAATTAATTCTTTCATTAATTGATCATAAGTAGCATCATCCACCGTTGATTGATTCAACACATAATACTCATGGTTATATTGGTTGAGTAACGTTCTTAAAGTTTGGATGCGTTTTGCGATATCCATATCACTATTTTACCTTGTTTAACTTTGGATGTTGGGCTATTAATTTTTTAACTTGAGCAGGGTTTTCAAAGGTTATTTCAATAATATCGTTTGAAATAATACCTGTGACGGAACCCTTGCCAAAACTATCATGGTGACACATATCCCCAATTTGCCATTGAATACTGGTTCGAGATGAACTTGAAGAAGGCGAATCTCCAGAGGATGGACGAACCACGCCTAAACGGGAAGGTGAACTAATAGAAGTAAAAGAAGGTGTAGGTTGATTACCAGTAGCATGGTTAGAAGATTGATAAGGGTTTTTAAACACTAATCCAGCTTCCTTAAAAAAGCGAGAAGGAATTAAGTTACCACCAATCACAAATGAAAAATCACTCGCACAACTTAAAGATAAGGTTTGTTTAGCGCGTGTGAAAGCAACATAACAAAGCCTTCGTTCTTCTTCTAAGCCAAGGTAGGCATCATCATCCAAAGTCCTGATGGAGGGAAATACACCTTCATTCAATCCAATCACAAACACGTGATCAAATTCAAGACCTTTGGCAGTATGCACCGTCATTAAGGAAACAAAGTTATCTTCAAGAATTTCATCTTGACTCGACATCAGAGATATATTTTCTAAATACTGTAAAAAAGTTGCATCTTCATTTCGATCCAAATATTCTTCTAGATCATCCAGCAAGGTATAGATGTTTTCAATCCGATCTTCTTCATCACTTTCTTGAAGACTTTTCATGTAACCGAGTTCTTGTAAATATTGTTCAACTTCGAATCGAAGGTCTAAACCATCCGTCATCAAGCGTACTTTATATTTTTCAATTGTCGCAATCATCGGTTTCAATTGGGTTTTTAATTTAGCAGAAACATCGGCAAACATATCGATACCTTCTGCAGCCTCATAAAGCGATAATTTTCTAAGATTGGCAATGTTTTTTAATTGCTGAAATGTCACATCTCCAATCCCACGACGGGGAACATTGATAATGCGTTCAAAAGATAAATCATCTTTGGCATTAATTGTGAGTTTGAAGTAGGCAATGGCATCTTTAATTTCTTGGCGTTGATAGAAACGCATCCCACCAAAAATCCTGAAGGAAATTTGTTCTCTTGTTAACGCTTTTTCAAAAGGTAAGGTTAAATAGTTAGCGCGATATAAAATCGCCATATGTCGAGGTTGCTGACCTTGTTGAATCATTTTTTTAATTGAATTGACAACCGCATGTGCTTCTTCTTCACGATTAAAATACCGTTGATAAGAAACGTCTTTGCCATCTAGAATTTCGGTAAATAAGTCTTTTTTTACACGATGTTGATTGTGATCAATTAATTTGTTGGCCACATCTAAAATCGGTTTTGTCGAACGATAGTTTTGATTTAAAATGATGGTTTCAATTGGAAATGATTGGGTTAAATCTAGAATGATTTTAGGATTTGCACCTCGCCAAGAATAAATGGTTTGATCAGGATCACCCACCACATAAAGATTGGTATTCGCATTCATTAATAAGCGAAGTAAATGATATTGCACGTCATTCGTGTCTTGAAATTCATCAACGAGAATATGTTGAAAGTACTGTTGCCATTTGGTTTTAACTTCTGGAAATCGTTCAAGAACTTCAATTGATTTCATTAACAAATCATCAAAATCTAAATTGGCCATCGCCTTCATTTTTATTTCATACGTTTCATAAAAGGTTAAACAAAGTTTTTCGGTAGGGAAACGTTCATATTCAATACGAATCTGATCGGGGAGAAGGCCTTGTGACTTTTGCTCTGCAATATATTTTCGTGCTTGTTTCACAATGTCATCACCACGGCGAAAACCTTTTTCTTCTGCAATAGATTTGATTAATTTTTCTTGGTCATCGTCATCGAGAATGGTAAAAGCACTTGGATAACCTAAATGATGAATTTCTCGCCTTAAAAATCTTGCAGCAAAACTATGGTATGTCATGATTTTTAAGCGAGTTCCTAAATCGGGAACAAGTTGAGCCGTCCGCTGAAGCATTTCTTTGGCAACTTTATTGGTAAAGGTAATCGCAAGAATTTTTTCAGGATAAATATGATGTTGATTAATTAAATGGGCAATGCGAAACGTGAGAACTCTAGTTTTACCACTACCTGCGCCCGCGATGATTCTAACGTAAGGGGAAAGTGTGGAAACAGCTTGCCATTGTTTGTCATTAAGTTGAGATTGAATATTCATCATTTTTAGCTCATTAAATTTTACCAAATTGCCTTGATGAATACTATGTAAACACCGAAATAAAAAATTGTTTAAATTACATTTAAAATCTCGCTTTTACCAATATAATTCACCCCATAATCTTGATATTCAATCCTTAATGTAGGAGAAGGATAAAATGGTGTTGGTGGTAACGCTTGCCAATCATGGATGCCTTGAGATTGTATCCATAGTTCAACACTAGGTAAAACGTCTAAGGCGTGTGGACAATTTGGAAGTAAGTATAATTTAATACTTAAAATACGCCCTTCAGGTTCTGAAAATGCTAAACTTGAGTTAATATAAAAAGCACCCGTGAAACACTCAACCAAATACCATAAGTACGTGAAAACTAAAAGCTTCTTTATCATGACCATTTATGAATAGATTAGAATTTAACAAACCAAACCAAGTCCTTGCTTGGATTGCGTTAATGTGTGGTTTACAAGTGATCATCTTATGGCTCAATGCAACGCTTCCAATTGTCGGTTATTGGTTGACGTACTTTTTACCTTTTATTACATTAATGGTCTATTTGCTCACGCAATGGAGAGGGTTTCTCATTTACTCTTTAACATCCATTTTACTCGTGATCATTCTCATTCAACCCTTCGTTGAAATGACCTTGTTTTATGCTTTGCCTTCATGGTTATTAGGCATCGGATATGGTATCGCCCTCAAAAAAAAAGCAACTTTATTGTCTTTATTGGTTATCTTATCGATCATTCAATTTGGCATTCTATATTTGATACAAGTTTTTACTTTACAACTCTATCAACTTGATTTACTAGATTTTATTTATCAGATCTTAAATCTAGATCGAAACACATTGGTCGTGGTGTTAGATCCGATCTTAATTTACACCATTGCCTTACTCCAAGTCTTAGTTGGTTTGTTATTAATCTTTCCACTCATAGAACGGTTTCATTTACCGATGCACTATCAACTTTACTTTTCAAAACAGGAACTCATTTTCTTTAATGGACTATTTATCATCACCCTTTTAACATTATTTTTGATGCCTTCTGTTGCTTTTTTTGCTCTTGGTCCCTTGGCTCTTTTCACCATTTATAGTTATGTTTACTTTTTTATGAAACCAGCACGATTTGCAGTATATGTACTATTATTGGGACTCGTTCTGTATCCATTTATCAATGCCATTTTAAGTTCAGTTTTAGAAGGTCCTTACCGAATTTTTTCTGTTTTATTTCTTTCTATTTTTCCGCTTCTTATCGTCTTATTCAATTCATTCACCCAAAAGCAAGAAAATGCTTTAATATAAATGCATGGACCTATTAGTTAAATTATTTAAACGTATTGCATTAGGCGCACTCTATATTATTGCCTCACCTCTGATTGCATTTGGTTTTGGCTTATTTTTAATTTACGGTTTGCTTATCTTTTTAGGCGTATCCCTTAAATCCATCTATTTATTTTTTTCTGGTCGTGGTGTTTTTACTCCTTTCCCAGAAGATTTAGTCGCCCACAAACGTTATCAATTTATGATGAAACAAACACCCAATACACATAAGGCTGAACCAGTCGTTGCCTCATTACCTTCCACACCAGCAGGAACCAAATGATGATGCTTTTAACCACACCAACCCCGACGATCAATCAACGATTAGAACTCCTTTATTTATTGATTGCGTTAGTGTTATTAGTCTTAGCTTTAGTCGGTGGCATTGGTTGGTTATTTGAAACCTTAATCAAAAAATATGGCGACCAAGTCGATGCAGAAACATGGAAAATATACGAAACTCGCACCGTCAACACCCCAAAAGAATTTGCCAAGATTGCCTTTAAAAAAAGTCATCGTCAAGCATTTAAAGATTATTTTTGGGCTTTATTAACAATTGGATTCATGTTAGGAGTGCTGTATGGATATATGGCGTTGATGAATGATCCTACCCTTATCCAAGATCTCTTTAACTATGAAACTCGCGGATTTAATACCATTTTTCCAATTTTCGATTGGGCTAATATTCCCACAAGTAATTTCTTTGGTTTGAATATCATTTCAGACTGGCCAACGTTATTGAATGTCCCAAGATTTGTACCGGAAGCCACCATCTCTTATGTGATCTTTTTATTAAGTTTATTGGGTGGACTATTATTAACACGCGCAACCCTCGCTTTAATTGGTCGAACTTTAAGAATTCAAAATAAACGTAACCAAATCTTTATGAAGAATTTAGATGAAGTTGCTAAAAAACTTTAGGTATTCAATAGTCGTTCAACGTAAGCAATAATTTGTGTAATCACATAAATTGCCAAGACGATATTCACGATCCAAATTGAAATTGTCATCCTTCGTAAGGATGTTTTTTTTCTTTCATAGGCCTCTTTTTCAAGGTCTTGTTGAATGTTTTCTTCTAACGGTTCTTCAAACATAATCTACATTTAGTATAACAAGGATCCTGGTGTGCGGGGATAAGGTTGAGTATCGCGGATGTTATTAACGCCTGTAAGATACATTAACAACCGATCAAATCCAATGCCGAATCCAGCATGAGGCACGCCACCATATTTACGTAAATCTAAATACCACTCTAAACCTTCTTTGTTACCATGTTCGATCATTTTCTTTTCAAGTAAATCAAGTCGTTCTTCACGTTGCGACCCACCAACAAGTTCACCAACTTGTGGAACGAGTAAATCACAGGCGGCAACTGTTTTACCATCGTCATTTAAACGCATATAAAAGGCTTTAATTTCTTTAGGATAATTGATGATGAAAACAGGTCCTTTGGCGATCGTTTCAGACAAATAACGTTCGTGTTCGGTTTGTAAATCCATACCCCATTGAATATTTTTATAGGCAAATTCAACACCGTTCTTTACAGCTTTTTGTAAAGCTGTAATCGCTTCTGTATAGGTCATGCGTTGAAATGGTTTTTGGCGAATCGCTTGTAAACGTTGTACAAGTGTCGTATCAATAAATTGATTAAAGAAAGCCATTTCTTCGGGTGCATGTTTAAATGCATAGTCTAAACAATATTTGACACAGTCTTCGATTAAATTCATGTCATCATTCAAATCGGCAAAGGAAATTTCTGGTTCAATCATCCAAAATTCCGAAGCATGACGTGAGGTGTTACTAGGTTCTGCTCGGAAGGTAGGACCAAAGGTATACACATCTTTAAACGCTAATGCAAAGGCTTCAACGTGTAACTGACCTGAGACCGTTAACGATGCTGGCTTATTAAAGAATTCATTCGGTTTCTTTTGATCAACAATCGCTTGGAAGACTTGTCCTGCTCCTTCTGCATCATTACCTGTAATGATCGGTGTATGAACATAGACAAAATCACGATCTTGGAAAAATTGATGGATGGCCATCGACATCACGGAACGCAAGCGAAACATCGCCGTGAATGTATTCGTTCGAGGTCTTAAATGGGCGATTTCTCTTAAAAAATCAAAACCATGTCTTTTCTTTTGTAATGGATAATCTTCTGGAGCATGACCAACAATGACAAAGGATTCTACTACCACTTCAAAAGGTTGTTTATTGGTTGGGGTTAAGTGAATAGAACCTTTGATGGAAATCGCCACACCTGTTCCACATTTCGATAAAGTATCAAACAAGGTACCTAAAGCTTGATGGTAAACCAATTGAACATTTCTAAAAAAACTACCGTCGTTTAATTCAATAAAGCCAATCGCACCATTTTGTCGATTTGTTCTTATCCATCCTGATAAGACCACAGACAATTGGTCCTTTAAAGTTTGACCTTGTGCGTGGCGATAGAGCGCGCGAATGTTATGTGTTTGTTTCATATTGATACCCTACTTATTTGGTAATGATATTATAGCGTATTTACTTTTGACTGCTTGCTTGTATCTCCCAAGAAGGATCGACGCCAATATCAAGTGGGGCAATCATGCCAGCCTTGAGCATCTCCGCACCCAATAAAGCAATCATCGCGCCATTGTCGGTACAAGCCCAAGTTGGAGGAAAAATAAAGGGGATGTTTGTTTGTTCTGATAACCTAGAAGCCTGTTTACGTAATTCACGGTTCAAGGAAACGCCTCCACCGATAATCACAGATTTAACGTGATGGGTTTTTAACGCTAATTGAAGTTTATCGATTAACGTTTGAATCACCAAACGTTGAAAATCAAAGGCTAGATTATTAGGATTGACCACCCGTTTAGCTTGTTGTTCTTTTTGAATTAAACTTTGGACTGCGGTTTTTAAACCAGAATACGAAAAATCAAAAGTGCCAATTGCTTTGGGTAAAGGTAGTGTGTACTGCGTCTTTCCGGTTTGTGCCAATTGATCGATGATAGGACCACCTGGATAAGCTAAACCCATCATTCGCGCAACCTTATCGTAGGATTCACCAACCGCATCATCTTGTGTTTGCCCAATCAATTCATAACTTAAAGGTCTAGGCATATAGACAAGTTCCGTATGACCTCCACTGACAATCAGTCCTAATGCAGGATATAAAATAGGTTGAACAAATCGTGCAGCTTCTAAATGCGCAGCATGATGATGGACGCCAAGTAAGGGAATATGTAATCGAGCGGCAAGCATTTTGGCACTTTGTAAACCAATGTGTAATGCACCAATTAATCCAGGACCCCGCGTCACGGCAATACCAGATAAATCCTTAAAGGACAACTTCGATTCTTTAAGTGCCGTTTGTAAAACGTAGCCAATATTTTCGGTATGCAATCTTGAAGCAAGCTCAGGAAAGACACCCCCAAATGCTTCATGTTGTTTAATTTGGGAAGCCGTTACATGACTTAGAACCTTGGTTTGCGAAACAATCGCAATCGATGTTTCATCACAACTTGTTTCGATACCTAGAATGTAAGCAGGGTTCATAAACGTTTCTCCATCAATAACGCATCTTCTCCATCGGCATAATAATGAGGTTTTTTAATTAACGCTTTGAATCCATATTTGCCGTAAAGTTTTTGGGCAATGAGATTACTTACCCTCACTTCTAAAGTGATGGATTCACAACCTGATTGAATGATTCGGTTAATGGCATCCCTTAAGATCACGTTTCCGATGCCTTGACGACGAAGGGTTGGAATCACAGCTAGATTATTGATTTGAGCTTGCTGGAACGTAATCCAAAAATCGATATATCCGATTACATAACCCTCAGCTTCTGCAACCAAGACAAAGGCATAAGGATTGTCTTTCAGTTCATAACGAAAATGGTTTTCGGTCCAAGGTGAAGAAAATGAAAGATTTTCAATCTTGAGAATGGTTGATAAATCTTGAATGGTTGCAGGTCGAATGGTCATACAAGATCCTTTAAATAAAGTGGATTTAAGGTTTGAATATCAACGAGTGGTGATAAAGCAGAAAATATCACATTGATATGTTGAAGAATGGCTTCAGGTTTTTTAATCGCTTCTTCAACCGTTAAAGATGTGCTTTGTGGAAATTGAAGTTTAAAAGACGATATGGCTTGCTCCGCCACAATCTGTGGCGTTGCTAATACCTTCGTTCCTTGATAAACCCCAACATAACGCCGACCACCTCTAGCATCGAGCGATATCATCACATCGGGTTGATACGCGAACATTTGTAAGGTACTGATTGGAAAGACCTTTAAGGGTTGCATTAAAGCAAGGGTTTTAATCAGTGTTAATGCCAGACGAACACCCGTAAATGAACCAGGACCATGACCCACAATCACATCTGTGACATCGTTAAGTTCAAACTTAAATCGTTTTAAAAATTCAAGGATACGTGGAAGCATCAACTCAGCATGGCGCCGATCAAGTACTTCAACATGATGCCCTAGAACGTTTTTGTCCTTCATTAGTCCCAAAAATAATGTGGGAGTACTGGAATCCAAAACAAGAATGATAGAGGATTTCATCTTCTCACCAACTCCATCTCAATGGATCGACTTTGATCATCAATCAAACGAATACTAAGGTGAATGATTTGATTGGCATGCGGTAATGCGTTTAGTTTTTCAGGCCACTCAATCATGGTTATCGTGTCGTCACCCATTTCATCTTCCAAACCAAATGCAGAACGTTTGTCTAATCGATATGCATCCACGTGGAGCAATCGACCTTTCAAGCGTTCAAGAGGATAAACTTTCATAATGGTAAAGGTAGGAGAAATCACCCGATTTTGAACACCCAATTGTCTCGCCATTTCTTGAACAAGGGTGGTTTTACCTACACCTAAAGGACCTTTTAATGTCACCAAGGTACCTAATTTTAGAAAAGGTAATAGAGAAGCGACAAAGGGTTTTATATCTTCAAGGCGATGGATTTCAAAAGACTTTTTCATTAGAATAAAAATTTCTTTTCTTTGATAAATTGTTGAAACAATTCTTGAATGCGATGCATTTGAAAAGGATAATCACGATCTTGTAATTTCTTAAATAATAAAGCAGCTGAACGAATCAACACATCTTTCAGTTCCGATGAATATTGATATCGCAAACTATGTTTTTCAAATTCTCGTTCATCTAAACTCATGATGTAACCATCGGGAAATAATTTGTAATCCAAATCATAATCAATGTATTTTAAAATACCGCGATCAACAAGTGTTGGAGAGGCAATATTGACATAAAAAACAACACCTCGATCTTTGATCATGCCAATGACATTAAACCAATCATGCTTGCTAAAAAAAGAAATCGCAGGTTCTTTTGAAAACCACCGTCTGCCATTGGCTTCAGTTACTTTCGTTTTATGATTAGCCGTGACAAAAAAATCTTCATCATCAAGTAAGACGTAATTACGTTCCCAACAACGGTGTAGGGAACCATCATGTTTATAACTTTGGATTTTTAACCAACTACCTTTAACTGACATATTTACCTTTTAATAAGGTAAATTATAGCATTTTTTGAGTGGTTAAATTGCGGATGACCAATGGTAAATTTGAAAAATATAGGGTGATGATGACAATCAAGCTGATTAAAAAAGAGGGTAATAAATAGGCGATGTTATAAATCAAGGATCCAAGCCAATCGACCTCGAAATAAAGCACTCCAGAAATGACATGCATGCTTAAACGCCATAAAAATGCAGTGGTAAATGTCATCAATAACAAGCCAAAACTCTTGAATCCTTTGCGATTTAAAATGGTTTCTCGAAAGATAGATACGATGATGAATCCACTAAGTGCCAATCCATAATCGAATACGTAATAAACGAAATATCCATCTAAAATCGAACTTAAGATACCGAAGACAATTGAAATTGCAAACCAAGTTTTCCACCAAGAAAAAGATAACGCAATCAAAAGAAGCCCTACCATGGCGAGATTGATCGATCCGCCATTCGCTTGTTGGTAAAATTTAAATACAACATCCAAGACAATGGTGATACCAACTAACATCCCCATCAAAACAATTTGACGAATACTCAGCCTTAGATTTTTCATTTGATTTCCTCCTTCAATAAAAAATCCTTGGCTAGCAAGGATAACAAAACGTTGTTACTTTCCTACGCTAGCATTACCTAGATCAGGTCCGGTCGGTATGAAACGCATACCCTCTCAGCCAAGCTATCTTAGCTCCCGTTATCGTTAATATATCAAATATAAAATTTAAGTGTTAGACCAATGAATCGGCTTAAGTCCTTTTTGTTCTAACCATGTGTTTGTTTTTGAGAAGTGTTTACTTCCGAACCATCCGCCTCGATTTGCTGACAATGGGGAAGGATGATG
>JACCED010548405.1_pt1 | contig 66411 bp, 57 predicted proteins | sample 7455021 | NCBI WGS metagenome assembly JACCED01 (sample SAMN15323456, study PRJNA562643) | freshwater metagenome | isolation source: river surface water | place: USA:Blue River Watershed | collected 2017-08-19 | reverse complement strand
TGAGCATTTACGTTGAGCATTTACGTTGAGCATTTACGTTGAGCATTTACATTGAGCATTTACGTTGAGCATTTACGTTGAGCATTTACGTTGAGCATTTACGTTGAGCACTTACCCTTTATTTGATTCTCAGCGTGTTTTCAGTATTGAGAACGATGCTTATTCAAATACATACCAATAATACTCCCCAACATGGCCAATGCACCGTGGAGACCATTTTAATTCTTTAAAATATTGTTGCGCATGAACCGTGTCGTTTGTAATTAGTCCCTCTGCCCCATCCTTGCGAAACTTTTCAAATAAATCAGACTTCTCCTTTAAATTATACCATGGAAATCCCTTTGCTTGTAGATAATAAAAATCGACACAACCCGATTGGTCAACCCCAACAATCCAACGTTTTCTCTGATCTGAGAGTTGTTTAATTACTTGTTGATTTTCAATGAGAGCATGGCTCACTCTCCAATTTTCTGGCTGCCAATTGCGATTCATTCTCATCCATGACCAAACCGGAGATAAAACCAAAAAAAACAATAACAACTGTTTAATCTTCTGCTGTTTTAATTTGATCCACCCCCAAATTCCGAGTAAAACAATAAAAGGCTGAAACAACAAGGTATAATATCCATGCACCTTGAGTTGATATTGCATCGCTACATAGAAAAGTACAAAACCAAATCCAAGAATCCAAAATCTGACATCCTTGAATTTGAATTTAAAAAAGTGAACAACACCCACAACAAACATCCCTAAAAAACCATATCCCACCCATGTTTCGGGTAAATCACTCAAAATATTCGCGAAGAAAGCCATTGTTTTGGCCCCCAATCCTTCGATAAACCGAATTTCATGCACAAATTCATAGATGCCATTCATTGATGTTAAAATCTTCGCCCAATAGTACCAACCCAAACTCATCCCTAAAACAACACTCCCCATTGCTAAAATTCCCCATATTTTCGTGGTCTTCCATCTCCTGTGAATCCAAATGTCCCCAAAAAAAATAAAACCTGGCATCAAATACATCACTTTTGTCATTCCTGCCAGCGAAAGAAACAGTATTGTAAAAATGATTGTGTGAATTTGCGAAGATTTCAAATACTTAAGGTAAAAAAACCATCCCCATATCATCGACATCAGCGCCAACAAATCAGGAACAGCATTGATACTATGATAATAAAATTCTGGGATACCTATGAGGGCAAGTCCAGATAAAAACGATAGGAATTTAGAGTTGAAATATTCAAACGATAGAAAAAAAATACCAATTATCGCAAAAATTCCAATGCATAAACTGAGGTATCTGTGTAAATTCTGGCTAAACCCGAAAATTTTATACCCAAGGGCCAAAGTATAATCATACGAAGTAAACTGAGGTCCTGTGATGCCATTGCTTTGATAGCGTTTATCGATACGAGGATACAAAATATTCATATCTTCTTGGGCATAATTTCTGGCTACGGCTAAAGTATTGCATTGACGCCATACATGATTTCCAACTGCAGGTAACTTTAAATACGGTAGGTGTATGGCCATTTGTAAACATGCTAGAATGACTAACATATGCCATGTTTTCAAACGAAACAATAAATGATTCTTTACCATGTGTAATCAATCACAATTTTCGGCTGGCTGTGAATATTTTTAAAAATCAATGAGAAATAACCCGATTGGGGCTTGCCATTTTCCGCAACATGCCATTTTCCCAGTACTTGAGAAATTCCGGCAACTTGATCAATCCATTGTATTTTTATGACCTCAAATCGCAGATTTCCCATGGCCTCTTTTGAGGGATAATTTTTTTTATACGAATCCGATACCGCCTGGTAACCATATCTAGGTCCTTTAGCAGTAATGAATAAGAGTGAATCTGAATTCCAATATCCTTGCATAAATCCATCAACACTACCTGCATTCCACTGCACAATTTGGGCATCCAAAACATGATGTACATCTTGGAATGTGTATGGTGTATTGATAGTTGGGCGATATCTATCACCTATACCACAAGATGAAATAACCAAAATTACTCCAATCCACAATAATCTAAATATACTCATTTTTTTACTCATTTCCAAAATTTATGGTTTCCAAATCAATCCAACTCCCAGTACATTATGAAATGCACCACCCCCCCCCATGAGGTAGTTTACCTGGCTTACATTGGAATTTAAAAGCGACAACAGGCTGTATTGAAATGTTGCTGAAAGCCAATAATGGTCCGACAGTTCATAATGAGCACGGGTATCTATTAGAAAGCCAATCTTCTGATAATCTTGTTCAATCTGAGGTACATATCCTTCTGTTTCAGATATACCCAAAAGATACGTTCCTCTTACCCCAGCTTGAAGGTAAAACGTATTGACTACCTTTCCGTATAACAATCCTAAATCCAACGATGTATAACGAATATGAAAAGCATTAATTGTAGGTTCATCGGGATTGAAAGACCTCCTGCTACCTTTTTCAGATAGAGCCATTAAAACAGAAAATGATTGATTATTCGACAGTCCGATGCCGGTTGAAACACCCAATTGGTAGCCCATTTTGGAGTATCCAGATGCTTGATCACCATCAATTTGCGCTGCCAAAACGTAGATTTCAGGCTGTGCATAGAATTTCCCCTTTTCCAAATTAAACTTTTCACTATTTTGAGAGAAAAGTCCACAAGGAAGGAGCGCAATTGCGAATAAACACACTATTTTCATTCGATACCACTTATTTTTGTAGCAATATCTCAGTAAATGGGCGAAAAAACAAAACAAGTTGATTTTTTAATTGTTGGAGGAGGAATTGCCGGCTGCACCTTGGCTCATGAATTAAATTCATTGAATCAAACGTTTATGGTTATAGACAACCAATTCGTGTCTTCGAGCAGCAGGGTTGCCGCTGGTTTATTGAGTCCAATGGTGCCCAGAAATGTGAGAAAAACCTGGTTAAGTGATCAACTTTTTCCGCATGTTTTCAACTATTACAAACGTTTTGAGAATCTTTGGAATACTTCTTTGATCGAAAGAATCAATACTTTACAAATCCATAAAAACTTGAGGCAAGTCCATAATTGGACAATTCGCGCCGGTGAGCCTGGATTTGAACATTATTTAAACATCAATGCACCAGAATTGCCCGCATGCATGAAACCTCTCAATTTTGACTGCATAGAAGTGTTACAAACTGGGCGTTTGAATGTTCAAAAATTTATAGAGTTAACCAAAGAGTATTTTCGTGACTTCTACGTGATCGATGAATTCGATCATTCAAAATTAAAACAACATGATCTATTTTGGCGCTACGGCGATACTCAATTTTCAGCCGTAATTTTTGCAGAGGGAATTGGAATTACAACGAATCCATATTTTCAATTTTTACCTTTCAATCCATCGGGTGGTGATATTTTGAAAGTTAAAATCAACAATATTCCAAGTTCTCATATCTTAAAAAAGAAAGAATGGATTTTACCAATTGGCAATGATGAATGGTTGGCGGGAAGTACCTATCATTCTCAAAATTTCAGCGTGATTCCAAAGGCTGAAGATGCAAATTGGTTAATTGCTGAATTAGAATCTTGGATTGGACAGCCAATTGAGCTCTTAGAACATCGCAGAGGTGTGAGACCTACAGTTGCCGAGCGTAAGCCCTATATTGGTGAACACCCAATTTTTAAAGGTTTGTTTGTTTACAATGGCCTTGGAAGCAAAGGAAGTTCGTTGGTCAGCTATTTTAGTCCATTGTTATCACAACACTTGGTCAACAATGTTGAACTACCGTCTGAAGTAAATATTCTTCAATATTTTGAAAGAGAAAATCAAGAATTAAGCAATATTGGCTAAAAATTCTAAGAAATCATCGGGTTTGGCAATTACTTTACAATTGTTTGGAACTTTTAGATCTCTTCTTTTTACGATTTGACTACCTGTCAATAAAATAGTGGTATTAGGCCAGTTCCTACCGAGGGTATTCACATATACTTGGATGGGCATGTTACTGTTTGCATTGGTAACAGCGCAAAATAAGTATTCTGGCTTGTGTACCTTAAAGAGTTGATTTAAATCTTCAATCGGCGTAGACGAACCAATGTAAACAACTTGATGTCCTCTAGATTTGAGCATGAACGAAGCAAACAGTAGACTCAATTCATGGTTTTCACCGTTCGGCAGAAATAAGATGAATTTTTTAGAATTTGGCAATAAAGGGGTTGAAATCTGATCAATGGCTGAGTATAACCGTTGTTTAATGATGTTGGTGATAAAGTGTTCATGGGCAACATTAATAGAGCCACTTAACCACAATATTCCAACGTGTTGAAGCAATGGAAAAATGATTCTTGCGGTTGTTTCCTCCATACCCAATTTTAGAATATTGATTGACAGTATTTTATTAAATTCTCTTTCATTAAATTCAATCATTGCACTTGTAAGAGATTGAATTTGATTTTGGTAAGTGGTATTCGATTCCGAAATATTGAGCGTTCTGCGTTGAACTTCGTCTCTCGACATTTCCGCAATTTTGCTGATTTTGTAACCATTGGCATTGAGTAAGGCTACGTTCATCATGTATTTTAAATCATCTTCTTCGTAATATCGAATGTTCGTGTCGGTTCTTTTTGGCACTAACATTCCATAGCGTTGCTCCCATATTCTTAAGGTAAACGCTTTGATCCCGGTTATATTCTCGACATCTTTGATAAAATACTTGTCACGAAAATCACGTTTTGATTTGATGATTGTCCGACTTTTTTTCGTTTCGATTGTTTCTTTGTTTTCCATCCTATATGAAAATAGTTATAACTGGTAGTTCCGGCCTAATTGGCAAATGTCTTGTTGAAATTTTAAAACAACAAAATCACACAATCATACCGTTGGTTCACGAGAGTAACAAACGAAGTGATAAAAAAGATTTCATTTGGAATATTTTTTCTAAAAAAGTGGATATCAAAGCGTTCGAAAATGTTGATATTGTGATTCATCTCGCAGGGAGTAATATAGCCAAAAGGTGGACAAATGCTCACAAATCATCGATTTATAATTCACGAATCGAGGGCACAAATTTGTTATTTCAAACATTAAAAGAAAATCAAATATTCCCGAAACATTTCATTTGCGCGTCGGCAATTGGAATTTACCCCGACCCTATTACAATAAAAACAACTGAAAATCAATCTTCTGGCAATGGGTTTTTAGCCTCTGTTTGTCAAGATTGGGAACGAGCGGCCCATCAATTTGAATCCTTGAGCGTTCAAACAAGTATCGTGAGAACGGGACTCGTATTAGCCAATGAAGGTGGCGTTTTCCCGATTCTTTCAAAAACTCGAAAACTGGGCATTGCCCCCACTACAGGAAGTCCCCAAAATTATTGGAGTTGGATTCACATCTCCGACATGGTAAGAATTTACGCTGATTTGGTGAATGGTACCATTCAGCCTGGAATATACAATGCAGTTTCGCCAAATGTAAGTTTGCAAGGAGATATTGTGAAAACGTTGTTGAAGCAGACACATTTAGCTGGTCAATCCTTGTTACCATTGAATTTCACTCCTAATGTCCCTCCTTTCCTATTAAAATTAATCCTAGGTGAACAAAGTATTCTCACGCTTACCAACCAAAACATTTACCCCGAAAATCTGTTAAAACAAGGATTCGAATTTCAATTTCCTGAAATAGAATTTGCAATAAAAAACTTAATTCATGCACAATAAAATCATTTATTTTTGGTTTCGGAGGGACTTGAGGGTTCAGGACAATCACGGATTCTACCGCGCATTAACCTCGGGATTTACTGTAAAACCTGCATTTATTTTTGATGTTAATATACTCGATAAACTAAACGATCGACAAGATGCACGGGTTACCTTTATTCACAATCAAATAACGTATCTGAAGAATCTATTTCAAGGGAAGATAGAGGGATATGAACATTTAAATAGTGATTTTGAAGTCTGGTACGGCAATCCTGCGGAAATATGGAAATCGGTCTTGGCTGATGAGAATGTACACGGAATTTATACAAACCACGATTATGAACCAGCTGCATTAAAAAGAGATGCGGAAATTGCAAAAATTTGTTCAGAAAACAATTGCATTTTCAATTCTTTTAAGGATCAAGTGATATTTGAAAAATCTGAGGTTACCAAAGATGATGGCAAACCATATACTGTTTTTACGCCCTACATGAAAAAATGGAAACAGCGTTATTTGGAAAATCCAATATCCGCTTACCCTTCCGAAGAAAACTTACAAAGTTTATGTACATTTTCAGCCAATGAAATTCCGAGTCTGAAAACAATGGGATTTGAGAAATCTGGATTGGAGTACCCACCGATGTTGGTTGAGCAAGGAAGAATCAAAAAATATGAGCAAACAAGAGATATTCCGTCGGTAAATGGTACAAGCCGATTGAGTTTACATTTGAGATTCGGTACAATCAGTGTGAGAGAAAAAGTGCTCAAGGGATTTCAGCTCAGTGAGAAGTGGGTGAATGAATTGATTTGGAGGGACTTTTATCAACAAATATTGTTTCATTTTCCTCAGGTTGTGAATGAGTCTTTCAAACCTCAATACGACAGAATTGAATGGAGGAACGATGAGCAAGAGTTTGAAGCTTGGAAACAAGGAAAAACGGGATATCCGATTGTTGATGCTGGTATGAGGGAATTAAATACAACTGGATTCATGCACAATCGCGTGAGGATGATCGTTGCAAGTTTTCTGACAAAACATTTATTGGTAGATTGGCGTTTAGGGGAAGCTTATTTTGCTGAAAAGCTATTGGATTTTGAGCTTGCGAGCAACAATGGAGGCTGGCAATGGGCGTCGGGATCAGGAGTTGATGCTGCACCATATTTTAGGGTATTCAATCCAACCTTGCAAACTGAGAAGTTTGATCCACAATTCTTATATATCAAAAAATGGGTTCCCGAATATGGAACAAATCAATATCCCAAACCCATCGTAGACCATGCTTTTGCTAGAGATCGATGTTTAATGGTGTACAAAGCAGCTCTGGCATAAAAAAAGAGGTTTGCATTGCAAACCTCTTTTTTTATTGATTTTATGATTTGTAGTGATTAAAGAGCTGAATTCATATTTCGCACCGCAGCAGCACTTTTCTCAAATTCTGCTTTTTCAGCGTCGTTTAAGTCCAATTGAACAATTTTCTCCCAACCAGATTTACCTAACACCACTGGAACTCCAATACAAATATCAGATTGACCATATTCTCCGTCTAGAGCTACGCAACAAGGCATTAATTTTTTCTGATCGCAAATGATACTTTGAACCAAAACCGACACAGCTGCTCCCGGAGCGTACCAAGCACTTGTTCCCAACATTCCTGTAAGTGTAGCACCTCCAACCATGGTATCTGCTTTAACTTTTTCTAGAACATCTGCCGACAAGAATTGAGAAGCTGGAACACCTTTATAAGACGCCAAACGGGTCAATGGAATCATTGTTGTATCGCCATGACCGCCAATCACCATTCCATCTACATCAGAGGCAGGACAACCAAGCGCAGTTGACAGATAATATTTGAAACGCGCACTATCTAAAGCACCACCCATTCCGATGATTCTATTTTTCGGTAAATTAGAAGTGGTTTTTGCCAAATATGTCATGGTATCCATTGGATTTGAAACGATCACAAAAATAGCATTCGGAGAATGTTGTAAACAGTTTTCCATAACGCCTTTAACAATACCAGCGTTGATACCAATTAATTCTTCACGTGTCATTCCAGGTTTACGAGGAATACCAGATGTAATCACAACAACATCACTGTTTGCCGTTTTCGTATAATCATTTGTACTTCCAGAAATACGTGTATCAAATCCATTTAACGCAGCAGTTTGCATCAAATCTAACGCTTTACCTTCAGCGAAGTTTTCTTTAATATCTAACAACACTACTTCAGCAGCAAAATTCTTCATTGCGATGTACTCTGCGCAACTTGCACCTACATTTCCGGCGCCAATAACACTAACTTTACTCATTTCTATTGATTTAATTGGGTTTGCACAAAGTTAATATAGTTATTGAATTTTCGCGATTTATGCAAAAAAAAAGTCGATTTTTTTACACAAAATTAATCCGATACACATAAATTTTTACATCCAACTGCATTACTTTTGCATAAAATTTACAAACTAACTCAGTTACTTATCATGAAAAACAAATATATCGACCTAATTAAACAAACATTTGACTTCCCAACTTCAGAGTTTGAATTGGATGATAATGGACATTTGGAATTCCATGACATACCCCTAATGGACCTCATCCGACAGTACGGAACACCATTGAAATTCACTTACTTACCCAAGATAAGTGAGAATATCAAAAAGGCTAGATCTTGGTTCAATGTTGCTATTGCGAAAGCCGAATACCAAGGTAAATACTATTATTGCTACTGTACCAAAAGCAATCACTTTCAGCATACTCTAGATGAAGTACTCAAGAACAATGTGCACTTAGAAACCTCATCTGCCTTCGACATTAACATCATTGAAACCTTATTCGAACAAGGTAAGTTAACCAAAGATAACTATGTTGTATGTAATGGATTTAAAAGAGAAAACTACATTGAGAACATAGCTAACTTAATTAATGCTGATTGGAAGAATGTAATTCCGGTATTCGATAATCAGCGCGAACTAAGTGAGTTACTTCAGTACACCGACAAACAAATCACCTGTGGAATTCGAATTGCTGCTGAAGAAGAACCTAAGTTCGAGTTTTATACAAGCCGTCTTGGTATTGGGTATAAAGATATTGTTCCTTTTTATAGAAACGTAGTTAAAAAGAACAAAAATGTGAAATTGAAAATGCTTCACTTCTTTATCAATACTGGCATATACGATACTGCTTATTACTGGAACGAACTACATAAGTGTTTGAAAGTTTATTGCGAATTAAAAAAAGAATGTCCGGATCTTGATACCTTGAACATTGGAGGAGGTTTTCCTATTAAAAACACGTTAAACTTTGAATATGACTACGAATACATGGCAACAGAAATAGTGAGTCAAATCAAACAAGTTTGTGAGGAAAACAACATCCCAGAACCAGACATTTTTACAGAATTTGGTTCATTCACTGTAGGTGAGTCTGGAGGCGCAATTTTCTCAGTACTTGACCAAAAAGCACAAAATGATAGAGAAAAATGGAATATGATTGACTCAAGCTTCATGACTCAATTACCTGATGCTTGGGCCATTAATAAAAAGTTTATCATGTTACCAATTAACCGCTGGGAAGAAGAACAAGAAAGGGTACTTCTGGGTGGGATTACATGCGATAGTGACGATTATTACAATTCTGAACAACATGTAAATGCCATTTACTTACCAAAATACGACGCCAACGACCCACTTTACATTGGATTCTTCCATACAGGTGCATATCAAGAAAGCATTGGTGGTTATGGGGGCATCCAACATTGTTTAACTCCCGCACCTAAGCATGTAATTATTGACAAGGATGAGAATGGAGAATACTATTTTAGACTATTTTCAAAAGAGCAAAGTTACAAAAGCATGCTTAAAACACTTGGTTACATGTAAATAGTTAATGCCATTTTAGCTAAGTTACATTATGAAAAAATCCTTGAAGTAAGTTCTTCAAGGATTTTTTTTGTCCTTTGATTCTTTTAAACCAAGGACTTTGAAGTTTGAAATTTACCCAATAAATAATATCCCAACATTGAAAATAAACCATTGAACAGCAACAATTCGTATCCTATTTGATATTGTTCCGGAATGATTCCATGAGCCATTAATGATTCATTTAATGCCGGCATACCATATTTCACAAGTACAAAACATAAAGTAGGAACCAATAAACTAATGATGAAAACACCCCACCCCCGTGGATTTGACTTTGTAAAAATGCCAAGCGCAAAAAGTCCCAACAATGGACCATATGTGTAAGTCGCGATTTCCAATACCAAATCAATGACGGTAGATTTCGAAAATGAATAAAACAACAATATTGTGAACAATAAAAGCACTGCAAAAGAAATATGTAATACAATTCTTCGTTGATGCTTTTGTTTTTCTGACAAATCAGTTCGGTGATCAATGCCAAAAATGTCGATATAAGAACTTGTGGTCAGCGTTGTTAACACACTGTCGGCGCTGGAAAACGTTGCAGCGCTTAATCCTAAGACAAAGGCCATTCCTGCCACGGGCCCCAACAAATTCAGGGCAATATGCGGAAAAAACATATCTGTGTTTTTTGAATTCAGCATATTAATATCAGCGTATTTCAAAAATTCAATCATGAAAATTCCCAGCGATACGAAGAGAATATTCACAAAAAAGACAACCACAGCAGTTGTGACCATATTTTTTTGAGCTTCTTTCAGTGATTTACAGCTCAAATTCTTTTGCATCATATTTTGGTCCAAACCGGTCATTGCGATGCATAAAAAAGCCCCGCTCAAAATATGCTTCACAAAATATGTCTTCGACCAAAAATTGAAGTTGAAAATACGCGACAAATCTGAATCGATAACCAAGTTAAAAGTCCCAGTTTGCTCAATACTTGGAGTTTTCGACACCATGATTACAATACACACCAAAAGTCCCCCAACAAGAAAAACGCTCTGTAAAGCATCTGTAAAAACCAAAGTTTTAATGCCCCCTTTGATTGTATACAATAAAATTAACAGAATAATGAAAGCCACAGTGATTACAAAAGGGATATTCCATTGTGAGAATAGAAATTTTTGTAAAATCACAGCAGTTAAATACAATCGCGCAGCACTTCCCGAAAGTCGCGATAATACAAAGAATAGTGCTCCCGTTTTTTGATGGATAGCACCAAATCGATTGTTCAGATAGCTGTAAATACTCGTTAAATTTTGTTTATAATAAAGTGGTAGTAAGATGTATGCAATCACCAAATATCCAATGACATATCCAATGACTACCTGCATGTAATAAAAGTTGCTTTTGAATACATTTCCAGGAACACTTATAAAGCTCACTCCACTCATTGAATCAGAGAGCATTCCAATTGCTACGAGCCACCAAATACTCTGTTTGTTTCCTAAAAAATAGCTATTTTCATTGGCATTTTTCCCAGTGAAGTAACCTATCACTAACAGGATAAGAAAATATCCAATAAGTCCGGTAAAGATGAATTCTGGCGACATTATTTTTTACGTTTGTTAAGATAAATAAAGAGTGATTCTTGCGTCCAATGTTGATCTGGCATTAATTCAAAATCCACAAAGGTGAGCGTATTTTTTTCGATTCCTAATTTTCGAAATTTATCACCTGAAAGCACATAGTTTTTTCCAAACACATCCTTACATACCAAATATTGCACTTGCTGAATATCGATTGGTATTGAAAATCTTTCCATTGCTGGAAAAACCAAAGATGATAACCCTTGGTTTCCAACTACTTGAAATTGTGATACTTTCAGGGGGATTTTTCCGGGTTCACATGGGATGATTTGAAGTTGACTGTTATCTTGAAACGAATCGATTTTTGCCCATGAAAATCTACCGGTATTCCGAATGAGAAATACGCCTTTTTGTTTGGATTTCCCTACGGCTGTTGAGCCGAAAATCTTGTCCACCGTTTGTTGTATTTCAAGGTTTATTTGTTGATTTTGATACTGAAATAAACTTTGATTTTTTTGATTCCTGAGTTGTTGATATTGCATCATACGCTTCAAAAATTTCATCTGTTCAGATTTTGCTTTCGAAGGTGTGTTTTTATATCTTTCTTTTGGTTCAAGGATTTGAATTTGCCATATCCCTTCATTGCTTTTTAGTTCCAAAACCCAATGTCCGCCATATTCTCTAAACCGAATATCGTGAAATTTATATGCCTTAAAAAACATCAAACTCACATCTTTTTTAGAGAACGCTGTTTGAAAAGCTATGGGATAATTTTTAAATGCCATTAACTCTGGAAACAAATGTTTCTCTTTGTCGTAAACCTGAAGCTCATAAATCCCTTTTTCAATTTTTGAATCGTTAAAATAGTGTTTAAGTCCTATTAAATTAGACCCTTTACGCAATACCACACCCTTCTCATTGTTTAATTTGTTTGTTTTTTTTATCAGATTTTTCTGAAATTCAACCAAATAAGTTTTATCCTCTTTGGGTTTGAGTAAATATTGATAACCTTCCAATTCAAATTTTTCATCTAAAAGTGATTGATCCACACTACCAATTATTTTAGCTGTTTTAGATCCGTGATAAAATTCATAAAAAGGAATATTTTGAAGTTTGGTATCGCTAAAATCGTAATCGTATTCATAGAAATTCACAAACTTTCCGTTTTTTAATGCAAAGAACTCAGCACTATCTACTTTATTGCCTACAAAAGCAAATTGCATAAAGTAACCAGGCTTTAAATTGAGAAGCTTTTTACCAACAAATAGTTGAATGTCAACCGCAATCGATGATCTTAATGGCAGCGATTGTCCAAACTGATTGGCAACGAAATTGGGAGCCAATGCCAATAATTGTTCAGGCGTTGACATCACTTTCACTTTAACCAAATAGTCACCGAAAAATTCCGAATTCGTTTCATCTAAAAGCGCATTTTTAGGGACACTCAACATCCACTTTTCCTCTCCGAGAAAAACAAAATCTGAATTGGTATTTCCCTTAAATTCAAAAATTCCATCATTGAAATCTTCAAGGTTGGGATTTGAAATATTCTTTGGAAACCCTGGAACGGATTTTGTCCAATTGAAACCTATATTTTCAACAAAATCTAATTTTGTTTCAGGCTCAATCCACTCAAAGTCCTCTGTTTTTTCTCCATCCGGGTATATGGATTTTATATGTTTGATTTCATGAGCGAGAAAAGAATTGGACTGTGTTAAATACACCAGAGGCATGGTTACAGATTTTTTGATCGTTGTTTGATTGGCACCAAATCCTACAATTACATCTTTTTCGTTTACTTTTACCGGTAAAAATAATTCAGACAATTCTTCGATTGGTATTCCAATTTTAAGAGATGCAGCATCTACAATTGTCAACTTTTTAAGCTTAGAAAACAAGCGTACAGATTTTGGTAAATCCCTTACTACATCTAATGAAATAGAAAGTTTTTGAATGTTCGGAAGCCTCTGTGATATTTCTTTTAAAGCTACATCCAACTCTGTTTTTTTCCAGGGGACAATGAGCTGTAATTCTTTACATTTTTTCCATCCTGATAAGAACTCAAAATCATCAGGCATTGATTCAAACTCTAAAGAAATGGTTTGAAATTTTTTCCAATAATTGTTCAACAGAATAGCGTCTTCTCTTTTTTGAGGGACAAAAACGGAAACACAAGGAATCCACTCTAAAAATTCTAAGTCAACATCCGACAAAATACCCTGAAAATTACGCAGTTGTAATTCTTCCAATTCATCCAATTTATTGGCAACTTCTGAAAGTAAGCCAACATCCACGGTACCATCAATTCTAAGTTTTTCACAAGATAAGAAATCCTTTAAATGGTTTTTAAAATAAAAAAAATCCTGGTAATTTGTTAATAGTATATGATTTTGATATCCTTTAATTGCTTTTTGGGGTCTAACAAAATCGGCATATTGTGCAGTTGCGTTATTTGCGAAAATAAAGAGTAAAACAATTTGAAAAAATCGCAAATAACTTCTCATGATTTATTTAAAAAACCGACCAAACATACCACCCATTTTTCCAAGTATGCCCATGTCAACTCCTAAAAATTTCATTACCCCCTGAGCATTTGATTCGTAGCCTCCACTCCTAAATTTTACGCGAAGTCCCTCCAAAACAAAAGCTAAAATACTCGCGGCTAATGCTTTTTTTCTTTCAACATCCCAGTCTAGCCCATAGTAACTATTGGCACATTGTTGCATGAGTTCCTGAAAATACGGACTATTTTTCAGCGCTTCAGGACCTTCGGTTGCCAAACTTTGAATTTCGGAAACTTTACCAGACATCATGAGTCCTTGCAAGTATGACATTGCTGCGTGCACGGTTAAATCTACATGTGCTTCAGATTGAGATGGATCAAATCCAAATTTCACCCCTTCAATTGGGTGATAAGATCCTTTAAATTCGTTGATATATTCTACTAATTTCATTGATTCCAAGTTCTAATATCGCAAAGATTATGGGTTTGTTCTTTGGTTTGAGCGTGAATAATTCCTTTCGGTGTTAAATGATCAATTCTTACTTTCCCAGATGCGTGAATGATGGTATTGGGTGTAAAAATGATGCCTACATGGGTTACCTTCCCCGAGTTGTTTTCAAAATAACAAAGATCGCCCGGATTTCTTGCTTGCCACATTTTTTTATTGCCCGAAAGTATTTGTTGGGAAGCATCACGTGGCATTTTTATCTGATTCATGAGACCTACAATTTGTACCAATCCACTGCAATCTATTCCGAAGATACTGCGTCCCCCCCATAAATAAGGGGTATTTAAAAACCATTTGGCATGTTCAAGTAAGTTGGTAATTTGATTGTTAGAGAGGGCAGAAACCCAATGAAATTCCATTTGATCAATCACCAATTTTTCATTCACAGGAATTTTACTACCAGGCGACAATAAAATCACTGATTGTTTACTTTTTAGATAAGTGTAGGGCTCAATCACGAGTTTCCATTGCACATGTGAAAAATCTCTAAAAGGATACACATACGATTTGGAAATATATCCTGGGTATTGATCGTGGGTTGTTTTAATTTTCAACCATTCGTTGGATTCATCTATCACCATGCAAGTTTCGCCAAAAAGCAGGGATGTCACCATTTCAGATGCACTACTTGCCTGAGCCCTAACGGGAGCCCATGATTGCAAACATATATATTGAACATCGACCATAGCGAAGAAGATACAAAGATGTAAAACCTCGCTGATTTGTCAAAAAATAGTTTTAAGAGCGACTATAAATGTAGACGTGTTTTTCTGTCGAGCAACAAATCTTTGCTTTCAACATGGTCGGGATCAGGAACACAGCAATCTACGGGACACACAGCAGCACATTGAGGTTCTTCATGAAATCCGGTACATTCTGTACACTTATCGGGAACAATAAAATAGACCTCTTGGCTAATGGCTTCAAACTTGTGATCCGCTGCCACTTCTTGTCCGTTTGCCATGGTAAACATACCTGTAACACCTGTACCATCGGCGATTGTCCAGTCAACTCCCGCTTCATAAATTGCATTGTTAGGACATTCGGGCTCACAGGCGCCGCAGTTGATGCATTCTTCGGTGATAATAATTGCCATTTGAAAATATTTACTGCAAATTTACAACCGTTTTGTATTTTCGAGCAAAATTTTAATCACAATCTATGGAATTTGCAATCATTAGCGACATACACGATCATTTAGACAATCTAAAACGCACGATATCAATACTAAAAGATAGAAAAATAGAGACCATTGTGTGCTGTGGTGATTTTTGCTCTCCATTTGTAGCAAAAGAACTCGGCGCTTCCGGAATGGAAGTTCATGCAGTTTTTGGAAACAATGATGGTGACCGTTTCAACATTCAACGAGTGGCATCAGAATTTCCAAATTTGAAGATTTACGGCGAATATATAGGCGACACAAGCAATCCATTGGTAATCGATGGTGTTAAAATTGGGGTAACGCATTACCCTTTTTACGCACATACAATGGTTAAAACCAATTGGTACGATGCTGTGTTTTTCGGACATACACACGAATATTACAAACAAAAATTTGGAAGAGCCCTCTATCTAAACCCAGGTGAGATTGCAGGATTGTTTGGGAAGGCGAGCTTTGTGATATATGATACTGAAAACAGAGGTAGCGAGCAAATACTCTTTTAAATTTCTGTAAGCAATTGAGATACAGATGGATGGGCTGTTTTCTTGATAAAGTCAACTATATTTTGTATATTCTGATTTGCAGGTCCATTGTTTTCAATCACCAAATTACATCGTTCTCGATGTGGTAAAATATAATTCAAATAGGCAGGCATTACATGAAATTCCCATTGGTGTAAACTTCTTTTTCGAGGGATGTTTCTTTCGGCAATGTCTCGGGCCAATCTTCGTTCGAAACACAAATCTAAGTCACAATCAATAAACACCCGATAGTCTAAAAGAGCATCTACTGCTTGAAATTCCATGACAAAAAGTCCCTCCACCAAAAGTATAGGTGCAGGATAAATGGGTTCAATTACCTCGGGAGCATCGTAATGCTCAAATTGATATTTCTTAATCAAAACTGGGTGATATTCAAGCAATTGAAGTAAATCTTCGTGGAATTTATCGGAATACAGGGCTGTAGGTAAATCGTAATTCGCCTCCCCATGAGCATCCAATTCTTGAAACTCAAGTGGTTTATAGTAATCATCAAAACCCACCACACAAACAAGTTCGCCCAAGCGTTCCTTTAAAGCATTTACATAAAAAGATTTACCTGCACCCGATAAACCGGTAAGCCCAATCACGAAAGGTTCAATTTTGTGGTTCACTTTATTTTTTATAGAATTTTTCTTTCAACAAATTTCCGTCTTGATCGTACCACTGCTTACAAAGTAGTTTCCCTTCAATGTCAAAATAAGACCACTCGCCCATTTTTAAGCCCAAATCATATTCTCCGAAACGTTTTTGGTAATTAGATACCATTCCATAGTGCCACAAACCATCGGGAGATTCGTTTACATAATTGCCGTAAGTATCTGGGAGGAGTATATTTTTCTGGAGTTTCTCATCGAATTTCTCTTTGAAAACTACTGAGAATCCATGTCTTTTTCCCATGTCAAAATTCTGAATCTCCAATGTGTCTCCAAAATGTGCAAACATGTCAAACGTAACAAAAGTGCCGTTTTTTAGACCATCTTTCCAATATCCTGAGGTAATAATATTGCATGTAACATTATCAAAAACCCTCTGGATGCTATCGAGTTTGCCATTTTTGTAATATTCTTCAATAGCGGGACAATTATTCTTGTGAAACACATAATTACGACCATTTAACACACCCATTTTAAAGGTTTTAATATGTCGAACAGCTCCAGTTTTAAAATACCCAATTTCATCACCATCAGGAATTTCGTTTACAAAGTTTGCTTCGGACTCAATTTGCCCATTTTCAAAATAGGCTATGCAAGAACCATTTCTGTTGCCATTGGAATAATGATTGACATATTTAATGTTCCCACTTTTGTAAAAGCACTTGATTTCGCCGTCGAGTTCACCGTTAAGAAATTGTCCTTGGAATTCCAATGCCCCATTGTCTTCAAAATAGTATTCAAACAATCCATTTTTGAGTCCATTTGAATAGGTTTCTTTTACTTGACGAACACCTTCTTTGCTAAATTCAAGATATTCACCATGTTTTAAGCCATTCAACATGGTTCCTTGTTTCGATAAAACCAATTTCTTTGAAGGGTCTGAGGTGTTATCAAAAACTTGAAAAAAGTCTCCAGAAAATGGCTGGTTTTGATAGAATGCCACACCATTGTTGTCGAATATCAACTTATCTAACCTAACTCTGGGAGTTTTTTTTTCGGATATTTTTTGTTGTATTTCTGCTGCTTGCTTTGCCATCGAACTGGGTTTTGAAGTCTGGGCAAAGACAAAATTTGTTGCTAAAGCAGCGGAAAACAAGAAAACTTTTAGATGATTTTTTTGCATTTCTGGAAATAAAGATTTTTACAAAGTTAAAGGATTGATTAGTTTTGTGGAAACCTTTCATTCAAATTGATGTTCGAACAGATCCAAATGCATTGTCTTTCAAAGCCGTTTGTCGAAGAAACCTTTCCATTCGACGAGAGCACGATTGTTTGGAAGGTTGCTGGTAAAATGTTTTGCATTGGCGACATAAATAGCTTTGAATCAATTAGTTTGAAATGCAATCCTGAAAAAGCAATTGAATTAAGAGAGTCGTATGAACAAATTACTCCGGGGTTTCATTTAAACAAATCTTTGTGGAACACGGTCATTCTTGATGGATTACAAATAGATTTTGTATTTTCGCTCATTGATCACTCATACGAAGAAGTGGTACAGAAATTGCCTAAAAAAACAAGAAACGAAATTTTGAATTTATGAAAAAATACTTTGCTATTATCGCAGCGTTTGCAATCTTCACGGTGGCATCTGCACAAAAAGGCAAGACACCAAAGGCGTCGGGCGCAAACAAACCTAAAAAAGAACAGAAATCAACTATGACAAATCAAAATACTCAAACTTTGCCTGCAGCCTATGCGGCAATGCCGGATGGCATGTATGCTGAGATGAAAACAAACAAAGGCGTTATTGTAATTAAATTACATTTCGATCAAACACCTTTAACAGTTTGCAACTTTGTAGGATTGGCAGAAGGAAAAATTAAAAACAACGCAAAAGATGCCGGTGTGCCATATTACAACGGTTTGAAATTTCACCGCGTAATTGCTGATTTCATGATTCAGGGCGGAGATCCACAAGGAAATGGAACTGGTGGTCCTGGATATCAATTCGCAGATGAGTTTGTTTCTACATTAAAACATGACGGTCCTGGAGTGTTGTCGATGGCTAATGCTGGTCCAGGTACCAACGGATCACAGTTCTTTATCACTCACGGTGCAACCCCTTGGTTAGACGGAATGCATACCGTTTTTGGAAAAGTTGTGACTGGACAAGAAGTTGTAAATGCAATCAAACAAGAAGACATCATTGAAACATTAACTATTTACAGAAAAGGCGATGCCGCAAATGCGTTTAAAGCCGACGATGAAGCTATGAAAAATTTAATCAATGCAATGAAAGCTAAATTAGCTGACGCTGAAAAAGAAGCAGTTATGAAATTCGAAAACTGGATTACTTCTACTTATCCAACTGCTAAAAAAACAAACTCTGGATTGTGGTACGTAGTTGAAAGACAAGGTGATGGAGCTCAAGCTGTGGCTGGAAAAACCGTTTCTGTACATTATAGTGGTAAATTAATGGACGGTCGTGAGTTCGACAATTCATATTCAAGAAACGAACCAATTGAATTTAAATTGGGCGTTGGACAAGTCATTCCTGGTTGGGATGAAGGAATTGCATTGATGAAAGTTGGTGCAAAATACAAATTGATCATTCCTTCCGAGTTGGGATATGGAAAAAGAGGTGCAGGTGGGGTAATTCCTCCAAATGCAACCCTTATTTTTGATACTGAATTGGTTGCAGTCAAGTAATTTACTCTAACATCATACATTCAAAGAGGCCATAAACATGGCCTCTTTTTTATTTATTTAAAAATGTGACAAATATCATTTTTATAGAAAATTGTTTCCGCCATTTTTGCTCCAACATAAATTCTATGAACATGATTAAAAATATGGGAAATTTCGACCGAATTTTACGCGTTGCTGTTAGTTTGGTGTTTGCAATGATGGTTTTCAACAATGCTGTTTCAGGATTCCAATATTACTTATTGGCAACTCTAGGAGTTGTTTTTACAATCACTTCAATTGTGGGCACTTGTCCTTTGTATATTCCTTTTAAAATAAACACCAAATAAGTCATAGTAAACATTGAATTTTCTACCTTATTTTTGAAAAATCAATGGCTAGTCTTTATGATATCGTTCCAGATTTTTTCTTTCGAGGGAAAAAATATCAATGCAATATCTGTGGGTTCAATGCCAATATTTGGTTACCAAGAGGTCACAACTATCCTATTATAAAGGAATTGGAAATTATTGGCGCGGGAAAGCGGTGGGTAGATTGCAAAAAATGTGGATCGTCTGATAGAGATAGACTTGTTTTCGAATTTTTGAAATACCAACACCAAAAATCATCTCTTGAAAATTCACATTTTTTGCATGTTGCACCAGAAAAAGCCTTAAATAAAAAAATTAAAGATTTTTTCAATTGTTGTTCGACAAAAATTGATTTCAAGGCATCTGGATATCGTTATTCCTATTCCAAAGATGTGGAGATAGGTGATATTCAACAATTAAATTTCCCAAACGAGTGTTTTGATTTTGTGATTTGCAACCATGTTTTAGAGCATGTAGACAACGACGATCAAGCCATCAAAGAAATCTACAGGGTTCTAAAACCAGGTGGTTTTGCAATTTTACAAGTTCCCATTTCAAATAAAATTAGCCGAACAATTGTTGCAAAGAAAGATTGGAATAAAAATCATAAAATGAAATTTCTTGGGCAAAAGGATCATTTAAGATTATATGGGTCCGACTTCAAAGACCTTCTTGAATCAAAAGGATTTAACTGTGAATTTTGGAATCAAATAAATCCCCCAAATAATTTGAAATTTCGTTTAAATTCAAATGAGTTTGTGATTTTCGCAATCAAAAATTAATTTTTTTATAACAAATTTAATTATATTTACCGCAAAATATTAGGATTGTATCACTTATGGTAAAACAACTACAAATACTTACAATATTACTTTTCTTAACATTCAACATTCAAGTAAATGCTCAAAACGTTGGTATCAACGAAACAGGTACTGCTCCAAGCGGCTCTGCTATGTTGGATGTGAATTCATCGAATAAAGGAATGTTGATTCCTAGGCTTTCGAGAGCTCAAAAATTCTTAATTCCCTCTCCTGCAAATGGTTTAATGATTTATCAAACCGACGATACTATTGGATTTTGGTACTATGAACAAAACAAATGGGTTCCTGTAATGAGATCATTGACTTTCGGAGCCGGATTAACGGGTGGATTTGTGCAGGGCAAAGGCAGCATTGATATTAAAAAATCGGGAATTACAACGGGTACTTACGGAAATGTGAATGAGTTTCCAATTGTGAGTATCAACGATTATGGTCAAGTAACACTTGTTGCACTTCAAAAATTGAAGGATAATGATACATTGAATGAAATTCAGTCTTTAAAACTTTCCAATGATTCATTGTATCTATCTAAAGGTGGCGGAGTTGTTCATTTTAAAAGTCAATGGAGAACCACTGGAAATTCTGGGTTAAATGCGAACAATAATTTTATTGGAACTACAGATAACGTTGCGCTCAGATTCAGAGTGAACAATAACTGGTATGGTGAATTAAATCCATCGAACGACAATCTCTCATTGGGTTATAGAGCAAATTATTCATCTTCTGGTTATTCAAATATTGCTTTGGGAAAAGATGCATTGAGCAGCAATGCCGGTGGATACTACAATACCGCGGTAGGTTGGCAATCCATGTACGACAACAATTCTGGATCATACAATGCCGCTATTGGGGCAAGTGCTTTATACAATAATACAACCGGAACTTATAACGTAGGTATTGGATTTGAACCTCTTAGAAGCAATACTTCAGGTTCTTACAACGTGGGAATTGGGTTTAGAAGTTTATACACCAACACAAATGGAACGTACAATACAGGTTTGGGTATTTATACCCTTCTGTATAATGTTGGAGGTTCATTTAATACGGCTGCTGGTTATTATGCACTTGGAGCAAATACTTACGGTCAATACAATACCGGTTTAGGATCATATTGCATGAGTGCAAATTCGCAAGGATATGGCAACGCGTTTGTTGGTTATGCATCTGGTTATTATAATACAACGGGTTATTACAACTGTGGATTGGGTTACTATACGGGTTATTTAAATTATACCGGTTACTACAATTCATCTGTTGGTTACATGGCTGGACCAAATGCTGCTGGATACAGCAATACTGTTTCGCTTGGAAATGGAGCAAGCACTACAGCGAGCAACACGGTACGAGTAGGAAATGCTTCCATGACAAGCATAGGAGGCATTGTTGGTTGGACGACTTTAAGCGATGCTCGTTTTAAAAAGAACATTCAATCAGATGTTCAAGGCTTGGATTTCATTTTGAAATTGAAACCGGTTACTTACAATGTAGACATCCACAAAATGTATGATTTTGTTGGGTACAACGACACAAACAAATGGGAAGGTAAATATGATGGTGAAAAAACGAGAACATCAGGTTTCTTAGCGCAGGATGTTGAAATGGCGGCCAAAGAGGCTGGATATTCTTTCAGTGGCGTTGATGTCCCTAAAAACGAAAAAGACTATTATGGTTTGCGTTATGGCGACTTTGTAGTACCAATTGTAAAAGCCATTCAAGAGCAACAAGTTCAAATTGATGATTTAAAGAAGCAAAATCAAGAATTGATTGAAATGAACAAAAAGTTGATCGAAAAACTTGAAAAACTCACTACAAAATAAAACCGCTTTATTTTGATGAAAAATCGCATTCACTTTGCAATTTTATTGACAATTTTATTCGTTAAGAATACAATTTTTGCGCAAGGATTTATCCATGCAGGTGCAAGTATTGTGATGACTGATGGCGCATACATTGTAATTGACGGTAGCAATGGAAATTACGAGGCCACTGGAAATGCATCTGTAACAATGCAAACCAACAGTCGAATCAAGGTAGCCGGAAATTGGACCAATAAAGGGATTACCTCAATATTTACAAGCAATGAAGGCAAAATTGAGCTAACAGGGGGTAATCAAACTATTGGGGGAAGTAAAATGACTCATTTTCCAGATTTAGCGCTTGTTGGTGTAGGTACAAAAAATCTTTTGCAATCTGTATTAGTTGGAGGTGGGCACAACGGGGGTGGCAATGGAATATTAAGGTTAAATTCAAATCTTTTACAATTAAATGCCAATACCTTAATCATTAACAATCGGAATCCCAATGCAATATTATACACTGGATCAGGAGGTATATTGTCGGAAAATTCGCCTGGATTTGGTTATGGAAGGGTTCAATGGAACGTGAGAGACGGCGGAACCGGTCCCGTATTCACCATTCCTTTTGTAAATAACACATTGCAAAGATTAAGCTTTACTGCTACTTGCAACACTTTGGGAATCCAAAATAAAGATTCTGCTTTTATTGCCGTTGCTACTTATCACACTGCAGATGTTCCTGTTCCAAATAACAGGCCAATGCCAACCGGCGTTTACAATACCGATAACGAATGTGATGGAGAAAATTCAGAGAGATTGATAGACCGTTTTTGGATTGTTGAACACAACGGATATGCAAAAACACCTGATATTACAATGACATTTGGGTATGCTAATTTAGATATTGTAACAGCAAACAATACCATTACTGAGGGAAATTTGGGTGCCATCAATTATAATGCAGGTGTAAATAAATGGATGTACCCTGTAAAAGGAACGGTGAATACTACAACAAACGAAGTTACCTACAGAGCTGGATACAATTTTGGGGGAATATGGACATTAAGCGATACAACTCCAAGACCGAAAGCGGCTTTTACTCACATGGGGAATTGTGAATTTGACAGTATTAAATTCACAGATAATTCAGGAGTTTTAGCTGACAAAGTGGTACAATGGCAATGGAATTTTGGAAATGGAAAACTAAGTGGAGCTAAAAATCCATTCACCACTTATTCGCCAAGTGGTCTTTTCAACGTGCGTTTGGTGATTCGATCTATGAGTGGGTGCCAAGATACGGCAAATAAAAACATACAAATATTGGCTGCTCCAAGGGCTAATTTCACACATATTGATACCTGCGAAAATGCCATTGTAAATTTTGAATCATTCAGCTTTCCTGGCAGTGGTATGTTGAAAAGTGAATCATGGATTTATGGTGATGGTACGCCCAATGGGTCTGGTAAAAAATCTTCCCATTATTATGGCGCGGTAGGTATTCCAACAGTTCATCTCATTGTTTATAACTCTAATGGTTGTAAAGATACCGCGTCAAAAGATATTTTTATTGCGCCCAAGCCCTATGCTTACATGAGTTTCAATAACGATTGTCAGTACTCTCCTATTCAATTCACAAATGGCTCTACTGCCGGTGGTGGAAATATTTCGAAATATGTTTGGGATTTTGGTAACAATAGAAAGTCATTTAATAAGGATGAAACAATTGCATACGACAATTACGGTAATTTCAATGTAAAAATGATTGTTTACAACTCTTTTGGATGTTCAGATACTGCCAATCAAGCCATCACAATTTATCCGAAAGCTGTGGCAAATTTTGATTATTCACCAACCGAATTACATGCAACTGATCCTGTATCTTTTAACAATTTATCGCAACTTGACGACAATTGGTATTGGGATTTTGGAGATGGATTTTTTAACACAAATGAATTTACGACGCACGCATATGATTTGTATGGTAAATATACCGTAACGCTTATTGCTTCCACTTCTTTCAATTGCGCCGATACCATTAGTAAAGAAATATATGTAAAATCTTCACCGTTGTACTGGTTTCCAAATGTATTTACTCCAGGATCAACTCTTGGTGTAAATGATCATTTTGGTTTAAATACTCCCAATGTAATCAGTAAATACAACTTGATTATTTATAATTTGTGGGGACAAATATTATTTGAAACAAACGATATCAATCAACGTTGGGATGGTACCTACAACAACGAACTATGTCCTATTGGCACTTATGTTTACAGGGCTGATTTTTTGAGTCCTGAAGGAGAACTTCAAGTGTACAAAGGAGATGTTGCAATCATTCGCTAAGACAACATTTCAATATGGTTTCGATGTAACTTCACCAAACCGCGCTGCTCCATTTTCTTGAGAAGTCGGGAAATCACTTCCCTCGATGAATTTAAATCGTTTGCAATTGTTTGATGATTGATGTGGATGTCTGTACATCCACAATTTTCAGTTTGCTTGAGTAAATAAAATTCCAGGCGCTCATCCATCCCTCTAAACGCAACATTGTCGATTACTGTAAGTGCTTCTTCAAACCTCGTTCTGTAGGTATGGATTACAAATTCAGACCATGTTCTATAATCTCTAATCCATTCATTGACTTTCACCATTGGAACAAACAGTAAAGTTGAATCTTCGGTGGCAATTGCTGCCACCTGGCTTTTTTCCTGATGCTTTAAACAGGTAAGCGACATTGCGCAAGCCTCTCCGGGTTCAATATAATACAGAAAGAAATCGCCTCCATCTTCGCCTTCACGGTATACTTTTATAGATCCTGAAAGGATTAACATTGCAGACGATAAATGTTGCCCAGTACGCATGACAACTTCTCCAGATTTTACCTGCTTAATTGTTCCGTGATCGGCAATTTGTTCGAGAAGTTTTGGTTCAATTTCAGAGAAATTATACTTTAATAATTCGAATGGAGATTGCTGCATGAACGCAAATATCGTTAAAACATGAAGATATTACCCAAAATAACGATAATCTACTCAAAATATCCGATTTTTGCAGTACAATAATGTTAATCATCGGAATTACCCAAACATTGAACATCATTCGATTAACAGATTTCGGACTGTTTTTGGAGGATGATGATCGAAACGAAGTTCTACTTCCAAACAAATATGTACCAGATCATTACGAATTTGGTGATCAAATTGAAGTTTTTGTTTACAAAGACTCGGAAGACAGAATTGTTGCCACCACTTTAAAGCCAAAGGTTGAAGTTTATCAATACGCTTACTTACAAGTCAATGAGGTGAATCGAATTGGTGCTTTTATGGATTGGGGATTGGAGAAAGACTTGCTTGTTCCTTTCAGAGAGCAAAATCGACCGATGATTGTTGGGCAGTGGTATGTGGTTTTTGTTTACAAAGATTTTGTAACAGAGAGACTTGTGGGAACAACCAAAATTAAGAAATCTTTGCATGTGCAAAAAGTGGATCTTCAGCCTAATCAGAAAGTAATGGTCATGGCTTTTGAAGAAACAGACAGGGGCATGCAAGTCATTGTGGAGGGTAAGTATCGAGGAATTCTATATGCGAATGAAACTTTCAAACCCATTCATGTGGGGGATGTTTTTGAATGTTTCGTAAAAAACATTCGCACCGATTTATTAATTGATTTAAGTTTAGAAAGAATTGGTAGAGGTAAAATCGACACAAATACCCAATTCTTGTTAGATAAATTGCGAAAAAACAAAGGTTATTTGCATTTATCTGATAAAAGTGACCCCGATGAAATAAAAGATGAATTAAAAATGAGTAAAAAAACTTTCAAACAAGTCATTGGTGCCTTATACAAGCAAGGTATTATTGAGATACAAGAAGATTCCATTTCACTTATTAAAAATATATGAAATTCAATCGATTTTCATTCAAATTGAAAATATATAAATAACTTTGTTTACCAATAAAAAAACAGCAAAACTATCCTTCACCATGAAGCAAAAAAATACTTTTTTTCTGTACTTACTTTCGCTCTCTTTATTACTATTTACACAATGTAAAAAAAATGAGCTTGATTTTAACAAGTACAACAAAATTAGCCCAGAGGTATTGACTCCTCTAGCGACCACACAAGTAAAAGCTTGGGAAATTTTAAAACAAGATGATATCATTCAATATGATCCCGATGGTTTGATTCATCTGAAATTTAAGCAAGACTCGGTATTCCAATTATCTGCTGATTCAATTTTGAAAGATATTAAATTGGGCAAAAGCAGTATCAAATTTAGTATGGGAGAAATTCGTGTTCCAAACATTCATGAGACATCCGACATCACAATTTTCAGCTTGTTTCCAACAACTGATCCACTTACAATTGCCGCATTTAGGTCTAAGCATGGAACCAATGATATTTTTCCAGCTATGACCTCTTCCTCAACCAGTGCTACAAATTTAGCTGCTAATAGTGATTATGAATCTTTAAAAATTTCTAAGGGACACCTAACGTTTTCAATTTCAAATAACCTCCCGACTACAATTAATGAGATTCAAATCAAAATCATCGATAATTTGCCAACACCCCATGATTTAGGCTTGGTAAAATTGATGAATATTGGACCCGGTTTATTTGCTACAGATAGCATTGATTTGGCTGGAAAAACCTTATCAAACAGTTTGAGCTATGTGTTACCAGTTACAGATGTGGCACAATCGCCGGCTGCTGTTATGATTGATACTACAGACAATATTCAATTTAATGTATTGACAAATGGACTAAAATGCATTGGCGGAAAAGCAAAAATACCTGGTCAAAACATTGCTGCTCAGAATTTGAATTTAGATTTATCAGATCCATCTACAGATGCAAGAATTCGGAATATTTTATTCGGATCGGCATCTATTCCGGTGGTTACTGAATCTACTTTTGCAAATGATGTAATGCTCGATGTTAATTTCCCTGATGCCACAAAATCAGGAAATCCAATTTCAAACACCGTGATCAATGCCATTGCTAAAAACACCACCAACAATTCAGTTGACTTTTCCGCAACAAATATATTTTTAGGTACAGACCCTTCTAAGGATTATAACCTACTCAGAGCTTCTGTGTTTACTTCAATCAAACCTTCAACTGGTTTGGTTGATTTCGACTCTTCTGATTACATTAAAATTACCTTAGATCCTTCCAATGCTGAATTCGCCTATTTAGACGGTTATTTGGGAACAAAAACATTTAATATAGATATCAACGACCTTGATGTTAGCCAACTCGCAGAATTAGGAAAAGGTATTAAAATAGAAAATCCTATTATGAACGTTTATGTTGACAACTCTTTCGGTGTTCCAATTGTAGTAAAATTAGATATATCATCCATCGACAAAAACAATCAGAGTTTATCGATGAATGTTGATTCTATGAAATTCCCTTATCCTACAATTTCCGAAAAAGGTCAATCTAAAACTCAAACCTTTTCAATCAATAAAAACAATTCCAACATTGTGAATTGCTTGGGTATGCCAGCAACAAAATTCAATATTGTTGGAAAAGCAATCATGAATCCTAAAGGATTTCAGGGATATGTTGATCACATCGTGAAATCGAGCGATATTGTGGTTGGATTTGATGCTGACATACCAATGACTTTCACTGCGAAAGATTTTACACTCACTGATTCAATAGACATCAATGATGCATTACAAGCGAAAACAGACTTTGAATTTTTGGAATTAAAGATAAAAACTGTGAATGGATTTCCTATGGGAGGAACAATTGATTTGGTATTTACAAACGATCAGTATGTACCAATCGATTCATTGAAGGATGTAACATTAATTGTGTCAGGAATTCCAAATTCAAATGGAAAGGTGATTCAAAGCAGTGAAAATTTAACATCAGTGCTACTCAATCAAACATTATTGAAAAAATTAGATATTCAGAAAAATAAATATTTATTGATTAAAACTAAATTCAACACTTACAATAACGGAAATACTCCTGTGAGTATCTACACCGACTGTAAACTTGATGTCTCAATTGCTTTTAGAGGAAAAGCATCCATTACAAAATAATAAAGTCATGAAAAAAATTATTTTTACAGCCGTTTTGGGATGTTTATTTTCTGAAGTTTTATTGGGTCAATTGAACTTCGATTTTAATAATAGACACCTACCACAATCTGCTTTAGCAAACCCAGCATTTCTGCCTCAATACAAATTCAATTTTGGAGTAAGAAACACAAGTGGAATGAGTCTTGATCAGTTCACATTAAACACTCTTTTCAACAAAAACGAGAGTGATTCTACCTCAATTGCTAATTTAATCCGAGCAAATTCAAAAACGTTGGGAGCAGATGTCATTTCCAATACGGATTTGTTCCATTTTGGAATTAGAAGTAAAAAAGCTTATTTCAGTTTCAATAGTGGAGTTGTAGTTGAAGGAGCCATCAGAATTCCACGAGATTTATTTGGATTGGCATTTTTTGGCAATGGTGCATACATCAACAAAACTGCAAGTTTAGATTTTGCAGGTACACAGTTTACCTCCTACCTGAAAAATCAAATTACTTACGGCCGACAAGTATCAAATGAACTTTCTGTAGGTGCTTCCTTTTCTTTTTTAAATGGGCTTGCAAACATGAACTTAGAAAAAGGGTTTGTTGATATCAAAACAGACACTGGAGTTGCGTCTATCTATCAGCTCACAATGAGCTCTGAAATTCTCGGAAAAACCTCGTTTATGGGAATTGACCCAACACTTTTATCAGACTCTGCATATGCTGCAAATTTAAATTCTACCGTTACCGATGAATTGAAAACTTTCAATTTTTCCACAAACAGGGGTTATTCAATTGATTTAGGCGCGGTATACAGAATAAATGAAAAAATGAGAATCTCTGCCAATGTATCCAATATTGGAAGCATTTTATGGAATAAAGGTGCGATGAATCATACAATGCCAAAATCATCTTGGATATTTACTGGTTTAGATACCACCCAATTCAAACAAATGCAGAAAAACGATAGCAACGATATATTTTCTCAAATCCAAGATTCGTTCAATCAAAAATTTAACCGTAGTTCTGAGAAAATCAATAGTTACCAAACCAATCTTAAACCAAGATATACAATTGGTTTCGAGTTTTTCCCATGGGCAAGAACCAATGTGCAAATGCTATTTGGAACAGGTTTTGGTGTGCTTGGCGATAAGTCATTTATATCCACTGGCATACACCAAGAAATCGGAGAAATCATGGATTTGAGAGCGCATTACACATTTTATGATTTCAATTTTCCACAACACAGAATAGGAATTGGTGCGAGTTTAAATCTTGGAATTATCCAACCATATTTTAGCATTAGTGATGTTTTAGGTGCAGTTGATTATGGTTATGCGTCAACAATTGCTGGTAGCGTGGGATTGAATTTTATGATTGGCATGCAAAAAGACAAAGACAATGATGGAGTTCCTGATAAAAGAGATAGTTGCCGAAAAGTTTTCGGCGTGATTTCAAATAATGGCTGTCCTTATGGTTTCTTGGGTGAATCAATGAACAATGAAGATCAAGTAAAAGAAGATGCACCAGTTTTTGAAATTGTACCAGCTGATTCAGTATCTGATCCAACAAAAGCAAAACCTGAATCAATTCAAAATCCTATTTCCTCAAACAGACAAGAAGATGTTACTTCCTCTAATCCTTCTAATCTCCCAAATCCTTCTAATCTCCCTAACCCTTCTAACCCTTCTAACCTCTCTAATCCTTCTAATCCTTCTAATCTCCCTAATCCTTCTAATCTCCCAAATCCTTCTAATCTCCCAAATCCTTCTAATCTTTCTATCCCTCAAAAAAGGTCAAATAGTTACAATTCAAAAGTCATTGAAATGACGAATTTAATGAAAAAATAAACTCAAGTTATTTTAACATGTTTAAAATGTTCTGACCCAACATTGGTATCACAACCTGTTGGGTCTTTTCATTTTTAACAGCTATTTCCGCAAGTAATTGTCCAGGCAAACAAACAGGTTCATCACTCAAATCAAAAGTTCCATAATGCATTGGCACCATGTATCTTGCTTTTAAATCAACAAATGCTTGGAAAGCTTTTTCAGGAGATGAATGATTTGTTTCCATAAACCATTCAGGCTCAAAAGCGCCTATACCGAGAATCGCTATATCAATTTTAGGAAATAGTAGAGCAATTTCCTTATAATGACTACCGTATCCGCTGTCGCCACCAAAATAAATCACCAAACCATCAATTTCAAGAATAAATGACCCCCAAAGACGCTTATTGGTATCGGTGAACCATCTTTTTCCCCAATGACGGGTTGGTAAAAACCATAACTTGAACAAATGTCCCTCCAAAGAATACTGTTGATACCATCCAGCAACTTGACCTTTTGCACCATTCAAAAACTTATTGAGTAGAGCATCCATTTGAAGTCCCGAAAAATACTTTACATGAGGATTCCTTTTGACAATTTTTTTCAGACTCAGTTTATCACAATGGTCGCGATGGTCGTGAGACATGAGAATATAATCAATTTTAGGCAAATTATCAACTGAAATCGGTAAAGCCGAGTGTCTTTTCATCAAACCGGAAGCTTTACCGAGCACTGGATCAGTGATAAAAGTCTTCCCTCCTATTCGAATCAAAAAAGTTGCATGTCCTAACCAAAAAACACCATCAGCGCTGTCTGTAATCAATTGTTTGGCGCCCGGAAAAATCTGTAATCGGGTATTATCTGATTTTTTTTGTGCTTCATAGGGATTTTTCTGGGATTTCCATTTTTTAATGTCTTTAAATTGATGTAAATGTGGAAATTCATGATTTTGGTACATTCCATTTTTGATGGGATTACCTGTCCAATTCGATTTTCCTTCAATAAATTTTAAAGAATCGTTGCGTGAAGGCAAAGTTTGAGCCATAACTAAATTTTGGATGAGAATAAAGATAAAATAAAATGTTTTACGCATGCTGAGTTTTAAAAGATGACAAATGCAATTTCCATTCTCCTAAAACGTGTAATGCTTCAAAAATATTGTTGATTTGATTCACTTGAACAATCAAAGCTTTTTCTGTTTGTTTCACTGCGAATTTAGTTTGATTCATTGCCACAAAACCCATTATTTCGGCGAAGGCTTGACTTTGGTACACAGACGCATTTGGATCACCTGGAAAATAACAACGCATTCTCATTTCTGATAAGACTATTTTTTCCATTCCCAACTCTTTCCCGGCCCATTTTAATCGTACTGAATCAATTAAAGCGACGACTTCAATGGGTAATTTCCCAAAACGATCTACCAATTGCTCCGCAAATTGTCTGAGCTGCAATTCAGTTTCAATATTTGATAATTCACTGTATAGGCTCAATCTTTCAGCAGTTTGGGAAACATAATGGCTCGGAATTAAAATTTCATAGTGGGTGTCTACTTGGCAATCCCGACTGCGAATTTCTTCATGTTGATCAAAGATTTCATTAAATTCTTCATTTTTCAGTTCGCGAACGGCTTCATCAAGAATCTTATGATACATATCGAAGCCCATTTCTGAAATAAAGCCACTTTGCTCAGCACCCAACAAATTGCCCGCTCCACGAATATCTAAATCTCTCATTGCCACTTGAAAACCACTTCCTAATTCGCTGTACTCTTCAAGTGTCCTGAGCCTTTTACGCGAATCTTCTGGTAACGTTGAAATTGGTGGAGACAACAAATAGCAAAAGGCTTTAATGTTTGAACGCCCAACACGTCCGCGCATTTGATGTAAATCTGATAAACCAAACATGTGTGCATTATTGATAATAATGGTATTCGCATTTGGAATATCGAGTCCACTTTCAATAATGGTTGTGGCCACCAAAACATCATATTCACCTTCTATAAATTTCACCATTACATCTTCTAGTTCATGCCCTTCCATCTGACCATGAGCAACACAAACCCTGCATCCAGGAACCTCACTTGAAATGATGCTAGCTAATTCGTAAATGTCCTTTACTCTAGAATGAACAACAAATACTTGTCCTCCACGGTTCATTTCATCCAAAACAGCTTTTCCTAACAAATCGCGACTAAAAGTAGCTAACTCGGTATGAACAGGCTGGCGATTAGGAGGCGGAGTATTGATAATACTTAAATCACGAGCACCCATCAAACTAAAATGCAAGGTTCTCGGTATTGGAGTAGCTGTGAGTGTCAATGTATCCACATTTACCTTAATTTCTTTCAGTTTTTCTTTAGCACTAACTCCAAATTTTTGCTCCTCATCTATGATCATGAGCCCTAAATTTTGAAATTCAATGTCCTTGCCAAGGATTCGATGTGTACCAATGACAACATCTATTTTACCTTGTTTGAGCTTTTCGATGGTTTCTTTTTGCTCTTTTGTAGATTTGAAGCGATTCAAATAATCCAAAGTCACCGGAAATCCGGCAAAACGTTTCTTGAAAGATCGATAATGTTGTTGCGCCAATATGGTCGTTGGAACCAATATGGCCACTTGCTTACTGTCGCAAACCGCTTTAAACGCAGCCCTCATGGCAATTTCTGTCTTTCCAAATCCAACATCACCGCAAATCAATCGGTCCATGGGTTGTTCATTTTCCATATCTCGCTTAACATCTTCTGTTGCTTTGGCTTGATCAGGGGTGTCTTCGTAGAAAAAAGAAGCCTCTAATTCGAGTTGAAGGTAATTATCTGCTGAAAACGCAAATCCTTTTTCTTTTTTTCTTTTTGCATATAGCGCAATCAGTTCTCGGGCAATGTCTTTAACTTTCTTTTTTGTGGTTCTCTTTTGCTTTTCCCAAGCGCCACTGCCCAATTTATGCATAGACGGAACCGTTCCATCTTTTCCTGAATATTTGCTAATTTTATGTAAACTATTGACCGACAAATACAATAAATCGTTATCTCTGTATACCAAACGCACCACCTCTTGCATCACCCCATTCATCTCCATTTTTTCTAACCCTGCAAACCTGCCAATCCCGTGGTCGATATGAGTTACAAAATCGCCTGGTTTTAGATTTTTCAACTCTCGTAAGGTTAGAGTTGTTTGACTAGAATATTGTTGTCGGGATTTTGGTCTGTAATACTTATCAAAAAGTTGATGCTCCGTAACAAATGCTAATTGAGCATCGTGGTCAACATATCCCCCAGAAAGTCCAATATAAACGGGTATAAATTCCTCATCAATTGCAGTGTCTTTTAATATGGTTTGCAAACGCTCAATTTGTCGGTTATTGTCGCTGAATACAAGCGTTTTAAACTTCATTTGAAGATTTTGATTCAGCCAATTTTTAAACATTTCAAAATTCCGCTTGAATAAAGGCTGCGGTTCTTGACGGAACCCAACCATTTTAAATTGCTCAAGAGGTTTGTCTCCTCCCATAAAGATCTGTCTGAATTGGGTAAAATTCTTTACGTACTCCTTCGGCGACATCCATATTTCTCGGGGATGCACCGGAATGGATTCATGTTTTAAATCAACGGCTGTTTGATGATTTTGGAGGGACATTTCCCAACCTTTTGCCAGGTCTTCCACTTGCAAAAATGAATCTACCGATACCACAATTGTATTTTCATTGAGGTATTCAAAAATTGAAGACTTTTTAATTTCTGTAGTCGTTTGAATCTTGGGTACCAATGAAAAATGAGCCATTTCTTTGATCGACAATTGATTATTTACATCAAATGAACGTATGCTTTCAATGATATCACCATCAAGTTCAATTCGAAATGGATACTCATGTGCAAATGAAAATAAATCAACTATTCCTCCCCTTAAACTAAATTGACCAGGTTCAAAAACAAAATCAACTCTCTCAAACTGATTCATTTCTAAAAATTCCATTAAAAAATCAACATCAAGTGATTGACCTTTGGAAATTTCAAATGAATTCTTATTCAATTCAATTTTATCAATCACAAATTCAGCCGCTGCTCTGGAGTAAGTAACAAGAATACGGTTGTTGTTTTTGCGAAATGAACTTAAAGTTTCTATTCTCTCTTGAACAGACATTGCATTTTCTCTGTCAGATTGAAATGGTTTAAGATATGATTCAGGTAGAAAATAAATTGGCTCACCTGTCAATAAATTTTCAAGATCCGATTTTAAATAGAGCGCTTCCTCCTTTGAATTAAGCACAATTAGGAGTGGATTTTGACTCTGTGCATATAGCGCCGACAATACAACGGCGCCACCCGATCCGCACAACCCTTGCAAATAAATCATACGGACTTTTGAATGTAATAAGTTTTTTAACTCTAACATTGGCTCCAACTCACTGTATGCTTGTAATATGTCTCGGGTATTCATAATGAAACGACAAAGGTACAACAGAACTTGCTCATAAATGTTCATATAAACATCCAAATCTTCGTATATTTGTTCTAACCAAGATGAGCAAAACTTTCAGCAATATTGAACTAACAGCCATTGCTACAATGCTCATTGTTTCAGTTTTTTCATTGATTGTTGTGCTATCACTCATCATCGAAAAAAAAGGAAACCGTATTTTAAGAAATGCTATTCTCATCATTCTCATTGGCAATTTCCTATATTCTATTACGCATCTTCTCGGATTCACTGGACTTGTGATTTACATTCCATTTTCTCTGAGAATTTTCACCCCGTTTTATTACATACTGCCACCCACGGTTTATTTCTATGTGGTATTTAATCTGAATGAGACTTTTAAATTTAAAGCAAAACATATCATTCACTTGATACCGTTTTTTATAAGTCTTATTGACAATTTAGATACCTTTTTTTTAACGGCCGAGCAAGTTGCCCAAAGCACCAAAATAATTGCCGAAAACTATAAAAATTACGGCAACTTTTCTGGTATACTATTTCCTGTTAAATATAATTACATTCTCAGAATGTCATTATATATAACTTATTTGTTATTTTCATGGAGATATTATCTGAACTATGTAAACAATCAAAAAACAGAAAATGAAAAACGAATCGTAAGATGGTTAAAATATTTCTTAATGGTTTTTGGAATTTTCATTCTCTCTACTGCATTTTCATTGTTTTATAATTTCAAATACTTAATTGAAAAAAACTATAACGAAATTACCCTATTCCCATTCATTTTCGTAGGATTCGCTGTTATCATTCTTTGTGCTTTTATTTTTTTCAATCCCATCTTGTTGTATGGAATTCCTAGAATTCAGAATCTCAATATTCAGAATTTACAAACTGAAAAAAAACAAGTTTCCATTGTTAATAAATTAAATTCTGATAGTCCTGCTATCGATAAAACAGCAAACAACGCTGAAAGTATTGAGCTCAATGAAGACGCTGTCAAAGAGTTGCAGCTTGCCAAATCAATCATTCGTGAAATTAAAGAACTACAACTATACAAGGACACTCAATTTTCTTTAGTAAAAGCCAGTATTCATTTTAATGTTCCAGTTCACCATATTTCATTTGTTTTAAACAATCAGATAAAAAAATCGTTTCCAGATGTGATTTCCAAAATGCGTGTTGAACATGCAATTGCACTCATTGAAAATTCTAAAAATAAGAAATACACACTTGAGGCAATTGGAAATATGTCAGGGTTTCGTTCGAGAACTACATTTTATGTGAGTTTCAAAAAAATCACCGGAGTTTCTCCTTTAGAATATTCCAATTTATCGAATAACGAATCAAAAAATAACGAATTATGATATACTAATTATATATGATTCATGTTCAGTTTTCCAAATTGAAAAACCTCAATCTATTATAAATCAATTCATTATTATTTTTATTGTTCCGTTTTATCAAAACAAACAACCCTTCTTGAATTTCAAACATTCTAACAGTTAGATTTGTAGAAGATTTTCTACAACAGACATTACAACAATTTGTCACATTGAAGGAACCAACAATAAATAAACCAAAAAGGATATGCAAATTAGTGTAAACGTTCAAGAGCCAAGTTTGCAAGCAAAAATTGTTGAATTATCGCAACAATATTTGCCATTATTTAAAGTTGATACAAATCAACAGGTTTGTACAGAAAGTGCAACTTTAAAAAAAGAACTCACCCTAGTTTTCCAATGTCCTTGTTACCTAAATGAAACTTTAGAATTGGGAAGTCCTGCCAACAATGAGACATTGAAGTACATCATGGTGGCAAAAGATCCATTGGTATCTATCGACTGCATAAAAAAAGGGTATTTTGATTATTTCTTAGAGGATAAACTCGAAGATGAGTTCAAACAATTAAAAAACAGATTGAAAATTGATTTGGCAAAATACGACAATCAGGAGAGCACCAATCAATACCTCATCATAAAGGATTACAGAACTTTGAAAAAGGTCCAATTTTCTGATATTTTGTTTATAGAAGCTTATGGTTCGTATTCAAACATACATACAGCAGAGAAATTTTATACGGTTTCAAAAACAATCAAAGCCATCACAAAAGATTTTCCTAATTTTTTTGTGAGAGTTCATCGTTCGTTTGCGGTTAATTTAAGTCATGTCTTAAGTTTTAACCAAGAAGAGGTTATCATGAAAAATCAAACCAAAATAAAAATATCACGCGCAAAAAAAATGGCCCTTGTGGAGGCCATTGATAAAATTGCTTAGTAATAGGTTAACACTTTCTTGCAATTGCGCGTAATGCAGCATCCACAATGTCTTGATTCTCTAAGTGGTACTTCACTAAAAGCTCATCTGGGGTACCACTTTCTCCAAAACTATCATTAACAGCTACCATTTCCAATGGAGTTGGCATTTTTAAAGCCAATAATTGAGCAATACTGTCTCCCATTCCACCGTTCATTTGGTGTTCTTCGGCTGTAACAACGCAACCTGTTTTTTTTGCAGATTCAATGACTGCATCAACATCTAGCGGTTTAATCGTATGAATGTTGATTATTTCAGCGCTTATACCTCTTTCAGCCAAAATCGCTCCTGCTTCAATGGCTTTCCAAACTAAATGTCCCGTTGCAAAAATACTCACGTCTGTTCCCTCATTGAGCATTAAAGCCTTGCCAATGATAAAGGGCGTATCTTCAGAAATAAATACTGGCCATTTTGGTCTACCAAAACGCAAATATACAGGACCATGCATTTTTGAAATTGCGATGGTTGCTGCTTTAGTTTGATTATAGTCGCATGGATTAATCACTGTCATTCCTGGTAACATTTTCATCAATCCAATATCTTCTAAAATTTGATGGGTTGCACCATCTTCCCCTAAGGTTAAACCGGCATGAGAGGCGCATATCTTTACATTTGTATGGCTATATGCAATGCTTTGTCTGATTTGATCGTATACCCTTCCGGTTGAAAAATTCGCGAAGGTTCCAGTAAATGGAATTTTTCCTCCGATAGCCAAGCCCGCTGCAACACCCATCATATTGGCTTCCGCTATTCCAGCTTGGAAAAATCGAGTTGGATACTTGTCTTTGAATGCATCCATCATCAATGAACCTGTTAGATCGGCGCACAATGCCACCACATTTTCGTTTTCGTTTCCTGCTTCTAACAAACCAGCACCGAAACCACTTCGAGTGTCTTTGCTACCTAATATTTCGTATTTTTTCATTTTTTATAAAGATAGTTGAGTATTTATTCCTGATTGAACTTTAAATTCTTTCTTCTTGGTATACAATGTTCTAGTTTCACTTTTGGCTCGATATACCACCACATAATCACCTGGTTGAATTGTATGTAATTGCTTGGGTTGTGAACTATTAAAATCCATAACCCATACCATTTTTTCATTCACCTTCTGAAATACAGACGCTGAAATGTCCCTCGATATACTCAGTTGAACAAGCCCCGGCGAAGGAATCTCAACTGTTGTAGTTTGATTTTGCTTCACCCCAATGTTACTGTATTTGATTCTTGGCGTGCATAGAATTTCGACATCATAATTACCTGTAATGTATCGTTTTGTTGTGTTAAAATCTTGAACATTAACGGTTTCAAAAGTTCCATTTTTTCTCACAATTGCCAGTAAACGATTGTATCCATTAACACCACCCATTTTGAACAGCAAACTACCTTGCGGTGTACTCAAGGGCAAAATATTATGTTTACCTGCCACCATTTCAAATTTTTCCAAAACTACTGGTGGTAAAGTATGCGCAATCACCTTGTATTCCCTTACCGGGTCCAAATAAAGTGTGTCGGGAATTCCTTTTCCATTCATGGTATGAATCACATTATCGAGAATCATGCCAGTGTTAGCATCATGTAAGGTTAGAGGCACATCTGTTTCTCGGGGTAACCCTTGCGCATCAAGCAAATTAATTTGTACCGACGTATTGTTTAATGCTTGATTTACAATGATGCCAATGACTTTCTCAAATTCCACGGAATTTTCAGCATTGTAATATTTTCCAGCACAACTATATGTATTTTTAAAAGCTTCATTGTCTGTACCCAAGCCAATGATAAATGGTTTTAAAATGATGCCTTTCTTCTGGAGCTGTTCACTCACTTTACATGGATCTCCCCCGCATTCCTCTACACCATCTGTGATGATGATGATGATATTCCGCGCGTTTTTATCTTCAGGAAAATCTTTTGCTGATGCCAATAATGATTGTGTGATAGAGGTAAATCCAAGAGGCTTTATTTGCCTCAATCGACCAATATATTGTTTGTGATTGTAAGGCGAAAAAGGCACCTCCAGTTTGGTGTCGTTGCAATCTCTTGCTTCATTTGGCTTGTTATGTCCAAAAACCCTTAATCCAACCTCAACATTCGGTACTGTTCTTAATGTATCTACGATTTGTGACATCAAAGTAACAGCCACTGACCATCTGTTACTTTGATCCATCTCCTGCAACATACTCCCACTTCCATCTAACAAGAATAAAATCCTCGTTTTCTTCCCCTTGAAACCATTGATCATTTGAGCACGACCAACCATAAACAAAGAGAGAAATAAAATGAAGAATATGCGTTTTTTCATTTTGTGGGACGTTTTAAGTGAAATTAATAATCACCCAAAGTTTCTGGCAATTGAGCCATTGCTTTTTCAAATTGTTCCTGGTTTGGAGCTTTACCATGCCAAGCATGCGAACCCATCATAAAATCAACACCTTGACCCATTTCTGTTTTCATGATAATCACAATTGGTTTTCCCATTCCCAACTTTGATTGTGCTTGCGGAATAACTGAATCAATGCTGTTAAAATCATTTCCATCCATCTCCAATACTTCCCAACCAAAAGCAAGAAACTTGCTCGATAATTCTGTAATACCCATTACATCTCCCGTGCTTCCGTCTATTTGCGCTTGGTTGAAATCAACTGTAACAATCATATTATCAACTTGGTAATGCTTTGAAAACATCACAGCTTCCCAAATTTGTCCTTCTTGTAATTCTCCATCACCAGTTAAAACCCAAACAGTACTTTGATCACCGGCCAACTTTTTTTGCAATGCCAAACCAGCCGCAACACTGATACCCTGACCCAATGATCCTGAAGCCACACGCACTCCCGGCAAACCCTCATGGGTTGTAGGATGTCCCTGCAATCGCGTATTGAGCTTTCTGAAAGTTGAAAGTTCACTCACTGGGAAATAACCACTACGTGCCAAAACACTGTAAAAAACGGGTGAAATATGTCCGTTACTCAAGAAAAATACATCCTCTTTGTTGCCAGTTAAATCAAATTTCTCAGGGTTATGCTTCATGTATTTGAAATACAACGCAGTTAAAAAATCCGTACATCCCAAAGAACCACCTGGATGGCCACTTTTCACGTCGTAAACCATTCTAATAATGTCTCTGCGAACTTGCGATGCAATTGTTTGTAACTCGGTAACAGTTTTCATAAAGGCACAAAAGTACTAACTGGAATTGTCAAAAAATACACTTTTTTTACTTTACACAAAAAATTATGAAAAACCCTTTGTTTTAGGTATATTTGCAAGTTAAATGCAAAAACTGTTGAAGTATTGGTTTCTAATCATTTTTGTGGTATTGTTTTCGTGCAGCGACTACAATAAAGTCTTTAAATCTAAGGATGCGCCATTGAAATATAAGAGAGCCATGGAGTTATATTCAAAGAAGGATTATATCAGAGCGGTGGGATTGTTTGATCAACTGAGAGACATTTACAAAAATTCCGATAGTCTAGAAACAGTATACTACCACACAGCAATGTGTTACTATCAGTTGAAAGATTATCAGTATGCTTCTATGTTTTTCAAGGATTTTACTGAGAATTTCACAAAAAGTTTTAGGTTAATCGAATGCGCTTACATGTCGCTTTATTGCGACTACCTGAATATTGGGAGTTTTGAGCTTGATCAATCAGACACAAAAGAAGTCATGGCTGCTATGCAAACCTTCACAAATTACTATCCTGACTCTGAATACACTCAAAAAATAAATGGATTGCTAGATGATTTAAGATCCAAATTGCAACAAAAAGAATACGCTCATGTTATCCAATACTTTAAAATGGGTGAATACAAGGCTGCAGTAACCTCTGCGAAAAACACGGTAAAAATGTTCCCAGATATCAAAGAACGAGAGGAACTCGAATTTTTAACGGTTAAATGTCAATACATTTATGCTATGAATAGCATTGAAAAGAAAAGAAAAGAAAGATTGGAAGAGGTTTTAACAAACTTCGAGGATTATAAATACAACAACGACAAAAACAGCAATCATTTCAAGGAAGCAGAAGAAATTAAATCCAAAGCTGAAAAAGAAATTAAATCATTAAAAGAATTATTATGAGCATCAATAAACAATCTCGCAATGCTGAAACACGCGATTTGCGTAAAATGGACCAAGAAACAGACAATGTTTATCTCACTACACTTGTTATTTCAAGAAGAGCCGATCAAATTGCAGAAAAACAAAAAGAAGAATTGCGCAATCGATTAGAACCATTTGCAAATGATGGTGATAATCTTGAAGAAATTCAAGAGAACAGAGAGCAAATTGAAATCTCTTTGATGTACGAGCGCATGCCAAAACCAACATTATTGGCAACTTCAGAATTTATTGAAAACAAAACCTACTGGAGAGTACCTGGTGCTCCAGAAAATGTTAAAGCATAAAAAAATATTGGTAGGAGTCACAGGCGGCATTGCCGCCTACAAACTCCCTCATTTTGTGCGCCTTCTCAAAAATTCAGGCGCGCAAGTGCAAGTTATTTGCACCCCCTCGGCATTGCAATTCGTAACGTCAGAAACACTATCTGTTGTATCAGAAAATCCCACACTTGTAAATTTCTTTGATGAAAAAACAGGAATGTGGAACCATCATGTTGAATTAGGTTTGTGGGCAGACGCATTGGTTATTGCTCCATGCGGTGCAAATACGCTCTCTAAAATGGTTCAAGGTACTTGCGACAATCTTTTGATCACCACTTATATGTCGGCAAGATGCCCAGTGTTCATCGCCCCAGCAATGGATTTGGATATGTTTCAGCAACCTTCCGTCATTCAAAACCTACAAATTCTTGGTCAGCGTGGTGTGAATATCATTGATGCAGAAATAGGACCACTTGCAAGTGGGCTAAACGGCAAAGGTAGAATGGCTGAACCCGAGACTATTTCTAACACTTTGTTGGAGTTCTTCAAACCACCCATTACTCAATGGATGGACAAATCTATCGTCATCACTGCAGGCCCAACGTATGAAGCAATTGACCCTGTGCGCTTTATAGGAAATTATAGCTCAGGGAAAATGGGTATATGTTTGGCACAAAAACTCATTGAATTGGGGGCTAATGTGCACCTTGTACTTGGTCCATCCCAAGAAATACCTCCTCAAAATTGCGAGGTAACCCATGTAACATCAGCCATGGAAATGTTACAAGCAACTCAAATTGCATTTGAAAAAGCAGACGGTCTCATCATGGCTGCCGCAGTAGCCGATTACCGACCGAAACAAATTTCAACCTCAAAAATTAAAAAAAATCAACAAGAACTTACCATAGAACTTGTTAAAAATCCTGATATTCTCAAATCATTGTCCCTCAAAAAAGAAAATCATCAATTTTGCGTGGGATTTGCCTTAGAAACCGATCATCAATTTGAGAATGCACTCAAAAAACTCAATGAAAAAGAACTAAACGCCATTGTTCTAAATTCGCCAAGTCATGATACCGGTTTTCAATCAAACACCAATCAAGTGAAAATAATTGGCAAAAATGGACAATTCGTGGACTCACAATTACAATCTAAAGAAGAAATTGCCGTTTTTATCTTAGACACCTTAAATTCGTGGATATTCGCATAAAATGAAAAAATTGTTTGTAACCTCCCTTTTCATATTTTTTTCTTGTCGTATTTTAAATGCTCAGGAAATCAAAGCAACCGTGCAATGTGTTGCTCCCAGGGTACAAATATCCGACAAACAAATCCTGACCACTTTACAAAACAGTTTGCAACAGTTTATTAGCAACCGTAAATGGACGGAGGAAAAATTCGAAATCCATGAAAAGATAGAAATATCTTTGTTTTTCGACATCAATCAAATTACTGATAACAATGAATTTCAGGGCACAGTGCAGTTACAAGTCATAAGACCTGTGTTAAATTCTACCTACAAAACAACCATCATGCAGTTCAATGATGATGATGTAACATTTGTGTATCGAGAATTTGAAAATCTCGATTACCAAGACAATCAAAATATCAACGATTTAACATCTTTGATGGCTTATTACGTAAACATTGCATTGGGATTGGATTTTGATAGCTATTCAGAGCTCAGTGGAACTCCTTATTTTGCAAAAGCTCAAAATATTGTCAATTTAATGGCGAACAAACCAGGTTGGAATCAAGGCGATGGAAAAGGATTCAGAAACCGATTTTATTTAGCAGAGAACCTCAATAACGCAAGATTCAAAGACTTCAGAATCTTAAACTACAACTACCACAGGAAAGGAATGGATAAATTCCAGCAAGATCCTGAACAAGCGAGAAAAAGTGTAACGGAGGCTATCAAACAATTGCAAGAATCAATCAAAGGAAACCAAAATTCTTTACTTCAGAAAGTGTTTTTCTTTACAAAATGGCCTGAGTTAATTGAAATATATAAAGGTGGTACTGTTCCAGAAAAGAGCAGTGCAGTTAAAATGCTCAGTGAGTTAGATCCTACCAACAACCAACGATACGAAAAAATACGGGGATGATCCTTACGGTTGATCAATTAAACTCAAAATTAGCCCAATTTATAACTGACAGCGGTTCAGACCAAGTTTTAGTGGTGACATCAATAGCCGCAAGAGTGCATTGTTTGAACCACCTATACAACCTAGAAACTTTCGAAATCGTAGAAGTTCCAAATGGAGATTCTTGCAAAACCATAGAAATTGCTCAAATGCTATGGTCTCAATTTCAACAATCAAAACTTACACGAAAATCAACCGTTGTAGCCGTTGGCGGTGGATCCGTATTGGATTTAACTGGATTTTGTGCTTCAACTTATATGCGTGGGGTAAATGTAGTGTATATTCCAACCACCCTACTTTCTCAGGTTGATAGCGCCGAAGGTGGTAAAACGGGGATTAATTTTGGTCACGTAAAAAATTTAATTGGTACCTTTAATCAGCCAACAATGATTTTGAATTGCACAAAGTTCCTCGAAACACTTCCAGCTCAAGAAATTCTCTCAGGTTGGGCCGAAATTGTGAAACATGGTATTCTTGAGGGACAATCTATCTGGAATTCAATTCAAAACGGATTGCTGCCAATTGATCATCCCAATTGGAATTCCCTTATCGAGCAAAATATTCGGTTTAAAAAATCCGTTGTAGAATCTGATTTCAAAGAATTAGGAAAACGAAAACTTTTGAACTTGGGTCATACAATTGGACATGCACTGGAGGCCCTAAACATGGATAACGCTGATTATAATCATGGTATTTGTGTGGCCAATGGAATTGTTATGGAAACCCAAATCTCTGCGGTTATGAACTTAACAAATGAATCTTTCTTGAATCAAATTAGCAATTTAATCTGGAGCGATTTCCCTAAAATACCCGTTGATCAAAACCAAATACCTCAATTGCTTGAACTGATTCAAGCAGATAAAAAAAATACCCATCAAAACCTGAATTTTACACTTCCGGTGTCCGTGGGTCATGTGAATTTTGATGTTCCTGTGAGTACAAATATCATTTCCGAAGTAATGAAACAATGGAATTAACACCATGGAAATGATCTGTATTTATAAGGGGCATGCAGAATCAGAACCAATTTCTATTCATCTTCCTGGCTCCAAAAGCCAAAGCAATAGGATGCTAATTTTGGCTCATCAAAACCAGGTTGATTTTGATTCTATTCAAAACTTATCAGATTCAAGAGATACTCAACGATTAGTCGATGCATTAAAAAAACTTGACTTACTAAAAAATGAAATCGAAAAAAATGTGGATTTCATTCAATGGACTCATTATCAACTTCTTGATCATGAAGTAAATGAATTGAGCAATCATGTTTCAAATCAACTTCAAGATGAAACCTTTGATTTTCTGGATGCTGGCACTCCTGCGCGCATCATCCTTGCCTATTTCTCAGCACTACAAATACTCACAAATCTCACCGGAAATAAGAGCCTTCAAAACAGAAGTATGCAACCACTGATTGATGTATTAGAATCTGGAGGGGCAAAATTCGAATTCCACCATCAACCTGGATTTTTTCCGTTGTCTATATCACGTGGACTTTCCAAATTTCCTACACTCAAAATCAATAGAAGTATCAGCAGTCAATATATTACTTCGTTAATGCTCATCGCTCCTATTTTTCCAGGTGAAAAAGTCATTGAATTTGAGGGACATGAACACTCTCAAAGCTATATAGAAATGACGAAAAAATGTTTGGAAGATTGTGGTATTGAAATTTCGTTCTTTCACAATCAAATATCCATTTCTGACCACAAAGTGAAGTTTCCACTTCCTTATACCATTGAAGCAGATTGGAGCTCAGCCAGCTATTTTTATTCAGTTTGCGCACTTACACCAAATAGCAGTTTCCGATTCAGTTTTTTACAAGAAAATTCTTGTCAAGGAGACAGTGCTTGCGCGACTCTTTTCGAAGAATTAGGAGTTTCAACCCAATTTGATTCAAGCGGTTGCATGATCACTCAAAATAGAGATGTAGTTACCGAAATAAGCTGGGATTTATCGAATGTTCCAGATTTAGCACCAACACTCATTGCTACTGCGTGCGCTCTGAATCTTTCAGGTAAAATAAAAGGTATCCAAAATTTAGTATACAAGGAGTCTAATAGAATCGAAACTATCAATCAGACAATCATTCAATTAGGATATAAAATTTGCGAATCTTCTGAAAATTTTGATGAATATTATTTGCAAAAAATACACCTTCACACCAATCCAACGAAGCTCAGAGTGCAGACACATTCAGACCACAGAATTGCCATGGCATTTGCTCCATTGGCTATTCAAATGGATATAGTACTGGATGATATCCATTGTGTTGAAAAATCATTTCCCAATTTTTGGAATGAACTCAAAAAGTGTAACTTTGAAATTAACTTACATGAGTCGTAATAGCATCGGTAAAAACATTGTTCTCACTAGCTTTGGCGAAAGCCATGGACCATATATTGGAGCAGTACTAGATGGATTTCCCGCTGGAATAAAACTAGATTTACCAGGCATCCAAATGGATATGAACAGGCGTAAACCTGGGCAAAATAGCCTCACAACCCAACGTAACGAATCTGATCAGGTTCAAATCATATCTGGAGTTTTTGAAGGTTATAGCACAGGTGCTCCTATTACTTTTCTGATTGCAAACCAAGATGCAAAACCAAATGACTATGATTTATTAAAAGATGCTTTTAGGCCGGGACATGCCGATTTGTTATACAAACAAAAATACGGCATTCGTGATCATCGTGGAGGTGGCCGAAGCAGTGCGAGAGTAACCGCTGGATGGGTTGCCGCGGGAAGTTTAGTTAAACAATTTTTGAGAGGTAGTCACATCTCAAACAAATCCAATCAACCCATTATCATCACAGCATGGGTGAATCAAATTTATACGGCTGTTTGTCCTGCTTTAGAACAAATTCCAACATTAAATCAAATTGAAAAAAGCCCAGTCCGTTGTCCCGACGAAAAAATGTCCCTCAATATGATTGACCTCATTGAAGCAGCGAAGGCCGATGGGGATAGTTTGGGTGGTATTATTCGTTGCGCCATTGAAAACTGCCCAATTGGCCTCGGAGAGCCCTTATTCGGGAAACTTCAAGCTGTGATTGGACAGTACATTCTGAATATCAATGCAGTGAAAGCCATTTCTTTTGGTGAGGGATTCAATGTTGCCAATTTAAAAGGCTCTGAAAATAACGACGAGTGGATGCTAAAGAAAGATAAAATTGGCACAAAAACCAATCATTCCGGAGGCATTATAGGAGGTATGGCAACAGGAGAAACGATTGTTTTTGATGTGGCATTTAAGCCAACATCAACCATTGCCAAGGAGCAAGTTACATTGGACAATCAACTCAATCAAATCAATTTAGCGGCCACTGGCCGACATGATCCGTGTGTGCTACCTAGAGCGGTTCCCATTGTTGAGGCAATGTCGAATCTGGCCATTATGGATTTGTTTTTGGAAATGTAACGAAAGCAATTTCCCTCCACCGTATAGACGCCTGAATTCCTTATTTTTGCAGCATGAACCGTGCTGAAATACTCGAACAATTTTCTCAACTTTTAGATGTAATGGATGATTTGAGGGAAAAATGCCCTTGGGATCGCAAGCAAACGATGGAAACCATCCGTACCTTAACCATTGAAGAAACCTATGAATTGTCTGAGGCGATCATCGAAAACAACCCCGATGAAATCAAAAAAGAGCTCGGTGACATTCTCCTGCATATCGTTTTCTACAGTAAAATTGGCAGCGAAAAGGGACAATTCGACGTTGGAGAAGTTTGCAAATCACTCATTGAAAAATTAATACGCCGACACCCCCATATATATGGTGAAGTTCAAGTTGATGGCGCTGAAGAAGTCCTCCAAAACTGGGAACAAATTAAACTTCAAGAAAAAGGGACCAAGAAAAATGGGATTCTCGATGGTGTTCCTAAAGGGTTAAATGGACTCGTAAAAGCCTATAGAATGCAGGAAAAAGCATCTCAAGTAGGATTTGATTGGGATGAAGCTGAAAAGGCCTATGAAAAGGTAACTGAGGAATGGCAAGAATACCAAGAGGCCACAACCAAAGAAGACAAAGAAGCAGAGTTTGGAGATTATTTGTTCGCACTCGTAAACTATGCAAGATTGAGCGGAATCAATCCAGATGATGCCTTAGAACGTACCAATAAAAAATTCAAAGACCGCTTTCAATTTATGGAAAACGAAGCTGAAAAATTAGGTCTAGGGTTAAAGGATATGTCACTCGACGAAATGGAAACCCTTTGGGTGAAAGCAAAAGGTTAATTATTCATACAATTGACCACGAATTCCACTTATTTTTTTTTGTTTGAAATCAATCGTGTATTCTTGAATTAATAAAACGGCTTTCTTGTTCTCTCCAGTTGAAACTACATATGAGTTTTCAATTGAATAGTCTCGGTTCAATAACGGCTGTAAATCAAATTCATAATGCATTTTACCTATTTCCACATTTAAAACCGCAGCGTTTTGACCATTCACATGATCCATTGATGCGGTTACTCCTTGATTTAAATTGTACGGCCAATAAAACGAAGTAACTAAATGAGTGATGGGAAACGGGAATTGAATACCTTCTATTTTACACTGAAAAGTTTCATCTTCCATTAAAGGTGTATCAACAACCCAATCTAGATTGACTAATTTATATTGCTCAAACAATTTTGACAATTCGTCACTTTGTACATTGAAAATTTCGTACGAACGAATGCTAGAAGTAGAACTAAATTTCTTCATAATAACACTATTGGGGGTTACTTTAAAGTAGGGTTCTGCTCCTGTGATTCCAAATTCACGAACCATAAATTCAATATCTTTTGTCATTTGATATGCTTTTTTCATCTTCAAACTATCTTGTGCATTGCTCTGAAAAGGAAGGAGTTTGTTGTTTTGAATCATATTTAAATCAACTAGCGCTTTATTGATTCTATGAGTCTGACTTATGATAGTGATTGATTTAGAGCTAATGGGTCCAATTGTAGAAATGAAGACAATCACAAACATCGACAAGGGTATCATGATTGTATTCTTCTTTTTAGAAAATTGAAAATACAGAATTAAATAAATCACCCACAATGCTGTTGCAAGCACCAAATAACGTTCTTCCGTGAATCCATAATTGACCAATCTCGTAATTATCCCCACCATTTGCATACCGATCACAGGAATTAATACCACAAAAAAGTATTTGAGAAATATGTCGATTAACTTATTCTTAGCATGTTTTTTATATGGAAATATCAGGAGATATGATAAAATGCCTAAAGCCAAATTTGCATTGATGAAATATGTGAGGAATCCTTTTGGCAAATTCCATTGAATGACGATTTTTCCAAAATAAGTATACATGATGAGCAGATATACCAATACCAAAGGAATGAGAATAAATTGGACAAATATGCGAATTACATTGGGGAATTCTTGATTGTCTTCCAAAGAACTTAAGTTTTTAGGAATCCCAGCACAAAAGAAGATCACACTCACAGGACCAAAAAGAACAACCATTAAATCGAAATAAAATTGATTGGGAATATTCACGCCAAATAAGGTTTGAACAGCGGCAGCAGCAGCGCTAAGTCCCAAATACAAACTAACTACGAATACCGCAGTGAGAATAATTCGTATCAGCATGATTCGGTTATAATGCCAGAACGAAATTTCATTTTGTTTCAATATAAAGGGTAAAAAGGCAACGAGTAAATGCGACAAGATTGCATATCTAAATAACAATAAAATCGTATTCTCAAACCCAAATTCAGCTCCAGATTCTACTTGGAAATAAATCAAAACTAAACATGCAATTGCCAACAATTCCACCAACATCTTAAGCCTTTTGTTAAATGAATTGTTTTCATAAAATATCGTGATTGCAAAAAACAAGGAGATTCCCAAGCCAATAACTGACATTAAATAGCCCAATGTTTCCGGAACACTATCAGTTGCATGTACAGCATAAATCCCTAATGCACCACTTAATATTGAGGATAACAAGACCAATGGGAATCTTGAAATTGCAACTTTCGAATCGTCAATTAATTCTATTAAAGAAAACTTTGCTTTCATACAATTCGAAGTAAATCAAATTATTCGAATTATTTAGTTATTTTAATCAATCTTCGAGAAAATGACATTCCTTTATCGCTAATACAACGCATCACAAAAACACCATCTTGAAATTCGGACATATCAACTACTGCTTCAAAATCATTCACTTTTTTACAGGTCATTTGCATGCCCAATGCATTGAAAATTTGAATATCTCTGATCTTGGCATTTGCGCGTATGTTCACCAGATTGCGTGTAGGATTTGGATAAATTTCAAAGTTTATATCTTTAAGCTTAATAGCTGTGAATGTAACTTTTGGAGTAAATTTAGCGAACAAGGAATCAGATATATAATTGCAATCTTGTGTTGCCTTAGCAACAAAACTGAGTGTATAGAAACCTGTTTTACGAACCACAATTTCCTCGGATGTGTATTTTAACAAAGAATCGTTGCATTTCCAAATGAAAGTATGTGCGCTAGGAGGCAACAACGGACAATACAAAATTGAATCTAATTTTAAAGATAATTGAATCGGATTCGTTATTAACGGATATGTCACAACTGTATCATACGATAAACATCCATCGGCGTTTTTGGTTTTTAGATAGACAGTTTCAGGCTGTTTGGCCACAACATAAATTGTTTTTGATGAATCCTTAAAACCATTAGGAGTGCTCCAATATTGATAGACAAATTGAGTATCTCTTGGAACCAGATATTCTTCATCATGGCCGCAAAAAGCAACAGAATCTGTTAAAAATTGTTCTTTTGGTTTATCACTCAAATACAATAGTTCAAATGACCCAATAACCGCCGGATTTGTGGTTCTGTATCGGTAACGGTACTTTTTACTTCCAATTAAATTTCCAGGTAATTGAATTCGCTGATAAACGGGTTGTAAAGTATCCGTTACAGTTTCCAAAACAAGGGTTGTATCGAAATTACCCGTTGCCGTGCTCAATTCTAAAATAAACTGATTACCAGAATTGAAAGTTCCCAAACATTTGATTAACGTATTCTTGTAAACATCTACCGAATCACCCGGACAGCCCATGATTTCAACTGCAGGGCCAAATGTGTGTAATTTAGAAACATAAACAGAACCGCACAAAATGCAACAATAAACCCATTCATCTTTTGCAGAATTCACGGTGATATCTCCAGGTTTAGGCTCTCCTACAATCCTCTTAGGACTTCCAGTTAAATATTTATTCCATTGATAAATGTTCTTTTCATACTGCGCACTAATATAATAATTGCCTTCTGAATCTTGCGCCAAACCCGATAATAAACTTAACCCAGTACTTCTCAATACCGATACGGTTTTAGTACTTAAATCAACCGACAATAAATCAGAATTCATGGTATCTTGAACGAAAAGCAAACGATTATCTTTTCGTTGAAGCAGTAAATTCGATGGTCTTGTTAATCCTGAAACCCATACCGAAATATTTGGAAAATAATTTGGGGCTGATCCAAATGTAGTTTTGAGAATCCATCCTTTTTCTGCATCTGTTGTATAAATGCATTGTTCCACTGAATCATATACCAAATCCAACAATTTAATTGAATTTTGAACAACAATATTTGCAATCATGGTACCGGTTGTATCAAAAACTTTAGCTTTATTGCTATCTAAAACGATAAATGCCGGACCGAATGGAAAAACATCAAAAATGATGTTATTGGGTGCGGTTAAATTCTGAATGAAAACCGTTTTAGTTCCTGACCTGTCTAATTTTACAACAGATTGACCATTATAATTGGTAATGTAATAATGATCATCAAATCTGTTGTATGCATAGGCATTGGGTTTATTGAATTGCGCTTGAGATAAGTTTGTTCCCAAAGCGAGCATGCTCAATACCAAAAAAAAACGTCTAACTAAAGGCAATTTCATCTTCCTTTTATTAGACGTTTTTAAAATCAGAAACGTTGCTATATTACCAAATCTTTACGCGATCGGCTTCCGCTCTGTACATTTTGTTCCCAGGTTTTACATTGAATGCTTTGTAAAATCCTTCATGATTTTGCAACGGACCAATTGCTCTGAAGTACCCTGGTGAATGGGGATCTGTCATCAAACGCATTGCCAATTCCGCATCGCGAATTTTAGATCTCCAAATTGTTGCCCAGCTTAAGAAATATCTTTGCTCTTGGGTATATCCATCAATCAATCCAATTTTCTTATTTTTCAAATGCAATTGCAATCCATCGTATGAAGAAGCAATTCCACCTAAATCCCCAATATTTTCACCTTGTGTGAAAGCACCATTCACAAATTTACCAGGCAATGCCTCAAATCCATTGAATTGTGCAATTAACTTCTCTCCTCTTGCTTTAAACGCTGCTGCATCTTCTTCTGTCCACCAGTTTACCAAATTTCCATTTTCATCAAATTGCGCACCTTGATCATCAAATCCATGAGAAATCTCGTGTCCAATTACAGCACCAATTCCACCGTAATTAACCGCTGGGTCATTTCTGAAATCGAAGAATGGAGATTGTAAAATTGCCGCTGGAAACACAATTTCGTTGAAAGACGGATTGTAATATGCGTTTACCGTTTGTGGAGACATGTACCACTCTGTTTTATCAACTGGCTTACCAAAACGCTCCATATTCTTTGCAATCATAAACTTAGACGCATTGATCATGTTTTGATAATAGCTACCACCATTTTTATAATTCTTGATAACCAATTTCGAATAATCTTTCCATTGGTCTGGGAAACCAATTTTAATCATCAATTTATCTAATTTTTTTAGCGCTTTAGCTTTAGTTGTAGCGCTCATCCAATCCAAATTCTTGATGCGTCCTCTGTATGCTTCAATGATATCATCAACCATTTGCTTCGCAACAACTTTAGCCTCTTTCGGAAAATACTTTTCTACGTACAACTTACCTAAAGCCTCACCCGCAATCCCATTTACTACTCCCAATGCCCTTTCTTTCAAAGGCTTTTGAGCAGGAACTCCTCTTAACGTTTGGCCATAAAATGAAAACGACAATTTCTCTAAGTCTTCACTCAATAAATTCATGGATCCTCTCATGGTAGACCATGCGAAAAATATCTTTACCGTGTTGAAATCAGATTTCTTCACCAATTCATTCATGGCTTTTAAAAATTTTGGTTGGCCCACTATGATGGTATCAGGCTTTATTTTTAAAGCCTTTAAAATACCACGTAAATCAAACGCATCCAAAGTTGTACTTAAACTTTTCACCGCTGTTGGATTGTATTGTGCAACAGGATCACGGCGTTCCTCGCGAGACATCATTGGCTCTGCCAATGATTTTTCAAATTGATAAATCGCCAAAGCGTTTGATTGCGCCGTTTTGTCATCCGTTCCAAATTTTACAAATACATCCTGGATGTACTTCCTATATTTTTCTTGGATGCCTACTGATTTTTCATCCGACTTTAAATAATAATCTCTATCAGGCAATCCTAAACCTGTAATGCCAATGCTCACAACATTTTTATTGCTGTTTTTTGCATCAGCATCTACCCCTAAATCAAACATGGTATTCTCACCCATTGGGGCGTATTTCACGATGTATTTTCTTAGGTCTTTTAAATTTTTGAGGGACATGATTTCCTTCAGGAATGGTTTTACAGGTTCTATACCCTGCTTGTTGCGATTGTCAACATCCATCACCGTTTCATAAAGCATAACAGCTTTTCCTTGGTCTGTATTTGAAGCATATCTTCCAGATTTAATGGCTTCTTCTAACACGGCCAAACTCATACTGTCGGCTCGCTTGCCCAATTCATCAAATGAACCCCATCGACTCCTATCATTAGGAATGTTGGTTTGTTTCATCCATTTTCCGTTTACAAAATTGTAAAAATCATCTGCAGGTGAAACCGCGGTATCCATGTAGCTCAGCTCAATCGCATGATATTCAGCTGAAGATACAAAAGCGGTTAATAACGAAGCTCCCAAGAGCCCAAAAACTACTTTGTTCATATAATTGATTCGCAATATATTGACAAAAAAGATGACTTTTTCTAGACCATACGACGAACAGAGATATTTCTTAGTTAAAGTATAAAAAAGTGATAAAATAGTATGAAAATATCACTTTAAAGTTGCAACTCAATTTTTAGGATAGAAAGTACTTTTTTCTCAACCAAAAAGAAATTTTGACCAATAAAATGAGCGCAGGAACTTCAATCAATGGGCCAATAACACCTACAAACGCTTGTCCGCTACTTAATCCCCAAACTCCAATGGCAACAGCAATCGCTAATTCGAAGTTATTTCCTGCTGCAGTGAATGAAATTGCTGCAGTTTGACTGTAATCGGCACCCATTTTTTTTCCAAGAAGGAAACTCACCAAGAACATGATTCCAAAATAAAGAATCATTGGAATGGCAATTAAAAATACGTCCTCTGGTAATTGCAAGATCGTTTCACCTTTTAAACTAAACATAAATACAATTGTAAGAATAAGTGCAACTAGTGTAATGGGCGAAATAAAAGGGATTACCCTTGTTTGAAACCAGTTTTCGTCCCTCAAAGAAATACATGCATAACGCGTTACCAATCCAAGTAAAAATGGGATTCCTAAATAAATTCCTACTGTTTTGGCAATTTCGAGCATTTCTATATGAATGTACGAAGTTTCTACGCCAAAATATGGGGGAAGCACCCCAATGAAAACATAGGCATAAATGCTAAAAAATAAAACTTGAAAAACACTATTCAAGGCAACCAATCCTGCGGCATACTCCCTATTTCCGTTTGCTAATTCATTCCAAACCACCACCATGGCAATGCAACGAGCAAGCCCAATGAGTATCAAACCAACCATGTATTCAGGTTTGTGATTCAAAAAAATAAACGCCAAAGCAAACATTAAAATTGGTCCGATGATCCAATTCAAAATCAGTGATGTACCCAATACCTTTTTATTGACAAACACCTCTCCCATTTTTTCATATCGCACTTTGGCCAACGGGGGAAACATCATTAATATCAAACCTATAGCCAAAGGTATGTTCGTAGTACCTCCTTGATTTTGATTAAATTCCTTCACACTATCAGGAAATAAATATCCAATTAATAATCCCAAAGCCATCGCTAAAAAAATCCAAAGTGTGAGATATTGATCCAAAAAACTTAATCTTTTGCTTTGATCTTCTTTTTTTGTACACAACGGAATGAGTTCATGAAACACGAAATTTTGGCAGTATTTCTGTATTAAATCTCTCACCCTATCAAACTCCTCCGTTTTTTCTATATCCGTACCCTCAAATTTCGCAGGATCCGGAAAATTAAAATGAAATCTTTTTGCAGAACTCGGAAAAAACGGACAGTTTTCTTTCGCATTATCGCAAACAGTGATTATAAAGTCAAACGGAATATTTGCATACTCATCTATATGATTTGAAGTATGCATAGAAATATCAATTCCAGCCCTTTGCATTGTAGCAATGGCATTAGGATTCACTCCATGAGTTTCTATTCCCGCACTAAAAATTCGGGCATTAGAACCAGCAAAATGCCTCAAAAAACCTTCCGCAATCTGACTACGGCAACTATTTCCCGTACATAAGACTAAGATATTCTTCATCAGCAACAGCCCCCTCCAGGTGTACAACAAGCTCCAGCATTGGGTGTAAGATCTGCTAAAACCTTTTTTGTTTTATATTCAGGTAAGCCGCACTTGTCTTTGGCTAGGCAATCCGTTTGTGTATTCTCAAATACAAATTGACCTAAAGAATGCTTGATTCCGTAGATACATACCGTTTCAGACTGATATTCAAAATTCACTTCCAAATCTTCATTTCCATGAATGTCTTCCGATAAATCTATAATGCCTAATAGTTTATCAGCCATTATACGATGTTCTATATCATCAGCCACCCAAATTTGAAATACAATTTTTGATTCTGTTCGCCGCGTACCGCCACAATCTATGAAGCGCTTGGTTACCACACCCGCTTCAGTAATGTGAAAATGGGCCGGTATTGTTTCTCCATTAGGCATTCTAAACGTAATTCCACGCATCTTGGAAAGCAATGACTTGAATTCTAGTAATTTCATATTCCTTCAATTGATATTCTAAATAATTTTTCAACAACAATTTGTGTCACAATTGTTTGCAGTGGGCTCGCGCATTAAAAATGCACCCATTTGATTTCTAAAACGACCCCACACTTTTTTGTCTATGCAATAACAAACTGTAGGTCCAACAATATCTCCTTTGATCAATCCGATGTTCTTCAATTCCCTCAAATGCTGAGAAACAGTGCTCTGCGACAATGGTAATTCCGCTACAATGTCGCCACAAACGCAACTCTCTGATTTTAATAAATAATCTATGATTGACACCCTTGCTGGATGCGAAAAACACTTTGCTATTTCCGATAATGTTACAAATTCTGGCTCGAATAGCTCGGTTTTACTTTTACCCATACCTATCGCAATATTACGATAAGTTTCTCAAACAAAAAATATCGACGCAACAAAAAAATAAAAATTAAAGTTTTCTTAAGATTGCAACACCTAATCCTGTGAAGAATTTACCATTCACAGATGAGTTGTTATTCGACAAAAACGACTGGTAAATAATGGATGGTTCCATCACCAATGTCCACTTTTTATTGATTGAAATCATTGGACCTATCGACAATTTACCATCAACTGTGGTATGTCTTACCTTTTCTATTTCCTGAAAATCCGTATTTGTAAAATAGGTACCCTTATTCACCGTTGTATAACCTGGAGCCAAATGAATTCCAAATCGAATTGGTGTTTTGGCAATTTGGGTATAAAAACGATAGGCAACTGGGAAAGAAATTTTATCGATTCTATATTCGATATTACCCGTTTTAATCACATTCGCAGGAACATAAGAGGTATCAATGAAAGTGGCATACTTTTTAGGCTGCCATGGCATCGAAATCAACACGATACTCGTATCAATTTTTTGCACCATTTTATTTTCGTTTTGCTGCCATTGGCCATTTCCAACCCATTCTGAATATTGAATTCCTGCGCCCAACATAGAACCATTCTCCAAATCCTTGAGCAACAACATTTGATATTGAGCCATGTATTGCGTCCCCAAAATACTTAAGGGCACATTTTCCTCAAAATTGATGGTATTGTTACTTCCAGTTATCACAGACAACTCTGCATACCACTTTGATGAAGGCAATTTTGGCAAAACTGGCCTTTCCGGTAAATCTAATTCAATATCGAGCGAACCAAAATCGAATTCTGGTAGCGCTATTCTTGAGGTTGACAGCGCTAAAGACCGAATGATTTCGTTTGAATTATTCCATTGATAATTTTTATCTGAAAACTTGTTGGAGCCGATACTCAAAAAATCTTCGACTCGATTCACCCCATTTCTCGACAGTTTCAAATATTCCTTGCTTGATTCAAATATTTGATCATCCAATATTTGCATTTGGTTTTCAGATTCAATTGAGAAACCTCTGCGGCTCTTCAAATTCTTAGATCCATTTCTCGATTGAAACAAACCTTCCAACTCCTGATTGTGTTTGCCAACACTCAACGGAGATACATGCAATTGATTCGAATTTTTTTCTAGTAGTTTATTCGATTCAGCTGAAAAATATTTTGATTTCTCTTTCAACTGTTCCGATTCAGATGTTATCTGTTTACTTTTCTTTGAATCACTTCTATTTTCAGACTTACTACTTTTCTCAGCAAATACAATTTTATTCGTTAATTCTTTAGTTGATACCGGGTTTTGTTGTTTATCAAATGGGTTCGATAAGTACAAACCAACTCCACCAACCACAAACAAGCCCGCAATTACATAAACTTTTGGATTCCACCAAAAAATGAAACGGCGTTTCTTTTTACGCTTTTCCATGACCGCCTCAAACGAAACTCGCTCATTTAATGGCGACTCTAGGTCGTACAATTTATCCCTAAAAAAAGAATCCTGATTCTCGTCTATCATGCTTTTCCAAGATTTAAATTGTTTAACATTAATTGCAATGCTTTTCTTGCTTTTGCTAATTGTGAGCGACTCGTTCCTTCGTCTATTTGAAGGGTTTCCGCGATTTCTTTATGAGAGAAGCCCTCTATGGCATATAAGTTAAATACCATTCTGTAACCCACCGGAAGTTGTTCAATAAGCTTTAATAATTGATTGACATTCAGCTGGTCAAACGAATTGTCTTGATATCCAATTTCATATTCTGCCTCACTAATATCTGTCCAAATATTCTTTCTTGCACGAATTTTATTGATAGAAATATTCACGGCAACACGACGCATCCACGTTTCAAGAGAACTCTGAAATCTAAAATCTCCCAATTTGTCGTATATTTTCACAAACGTTTCCATGAGTGCATCTTCAGCTTCTTCTTGATTTTGACAATATCGCAAACACAATGCCATGATTTTCCTGGAATATTTGTCCCACAGCAATCGCTGGCATTTCCGGTCTTCCCGTATACATCCTTCTACCAGTTCCTTGTCTGTCATTCCAAAAATTCATTTCAGTTTTTCGGCTTACGTAATGTTTAGACATACGATGATTGAAAAACGTGGCTTGCAACTATGTAATTTTCACAAAAAAAGTACTTTTTTCTTTTAAAAACATATTTTCCGCTTTTCAGAATGAAAATTATGCTTTTCCACAACAAATGAAAACTAAATGGTAAAAAATTCAACTATCTGTCTTTTTTTTGCATTGAATGAGATTTAAGTATTGCATCTTTTGTATAATTCTATTTTCTTACAACCTGTCTTTCAATTATTTGGAGGGACAAGGGCGTCCGAGGAGTTCCAAGCAGTACAACCAACAATTTACGCATCCTAAATTTGACTATCCAAGTTTGAAGGCAAGCGAGCGTTGGGCAGACAGCCTCCTTTCTACCTTAAATTTCAAACAGTTAATAGGTCAAACTTTGATGATTCCAGCCTGGTCTCGATCGCTCAAGTCTGATAGCATTGTTACGAAAGCAATACAAAATCAAGAAGTTGGAGGTATAATATTTTTCCAAGGAAGTCCATATGCCCAAGCATATCTTCAGAACTTTTACCAACAATCATCAAAAATTCCACTACTCATCAGTATTGATGGCGAATGGGGACTTTCAATGAGATTGAACCAGGTAAAAAAATTTCCATTTCAAATGACATTGGCTGCGTCGAAAGATCCTTTGTATTGCTACCATGTTGGATATGCCATTGGATTACAATGCAGAAGAATGGGAGTGTTTTTAAATTATGCACCCGATGTAGATGTTAATATCAATCCAGAAAATCCAATTATTGGTTTTAGAAGCTTTGGCGATAATCCAGAAACCATATCTCTGTTGGCAAAAGAAATCAGCCGTGGAATGGAAGATGCCGGTGTTTACAGTTGTGCTAAACATTTTCCGGGACATGGAAATACAAAGGCAGATAGCCACAAAGAGCTTCCAGTAGTGAGCCACAACGATGAATCACTTGAGAAAGAAATTGAACCTTTTATCAACATGATTGATCAAAATGTAAAAAGTATCATGATTGGTCATCTATGCATTCCATTTCTCGATTCAACACCAAATTTACCGGCATCATTATCGCGTAAAATTGTCAACGACCTACTCATTAACAAGCTCAATTACAATGGTTTGGTCATAACCGATGCGCTTAATATGAAGGGCATCACCAGTATTTACAAACCAGAAATTGCTGCAATGAAAGCGCTCATTGCGGGTAATGACATTTTGTGTTTCCCTGAAAATTTAGAAGCAATTTTACAAAAGGCTAAAGAATTCAAAGACAGTGGGTGGATTGATAGCCAACAAATTGCCAATTCTGTGAGGAAAATTCTAATTGCAAAACATCAATTGAAACTGCATGAAAATCGTTTTGTGGAGACAGAAAATTTGCAAAAAGATTTGGATGAAATATTTGCAAATTTCGAAAAAAACGTTGCAGGAACTTCAACAAATCAAAGGAAAAATACAGATGAATACGCAAGAAAAAGTGTTCTCGTTTTAAATAACAAAGGGCTTCCTCTCACTCAACACACTAAAAAAACCATCAATGTAATCAGCTATGGCACAGATGTGCCGGTTGAATTCATCAACCAAGTTTCTGACTATCATAAAATCAATTGGATTAAATTTGATGGCACAAATGCTCAATTGGATTCTAATTTAAAACAAAGAAAAATCAATATTCTAGCGGCACCGCTCATTGTTGTTAACAGCAGTCAACCCCTTTGGGGCGAGCGTTCTCGTAGAATGTCAACCAATCTCGATTTGTTTTTCAAGAGAGACACACTGCCTGAACAAACCATCCTCGTTCAATTGGGAAATCTATATGCAATTAAAAATCTCCCCAAGAAATATACGGTGATTATTGGCCATGAAAATGGAGAATCCTTCCAAAGGGCCTCTGCCGATTTAATTTTTGGAGAATTTGCATCAACTGCAGTTTTGCCCGCTAAAATTAGCGAAACATGGACTTCTTCAGATTTGTCAACCCTTCCAAAGCCACATAAATATTTCAATTTTGTTCACCCCCAAGAAGCAGGATTTAAACAAAGAGTTGAAGATCAACTCCAAACGTTTAACTACCTTAATTCTTTAATAGACAAAAAGGTGGCTACAGCAATACAACTCCTTGTGTTAAAAAATGGCCAGGTTATCAATGAATTTAATGTTGGTTATAATCCGGTGGATTCGGGAGGAAAAATCATCAAAAAGCCCATCACTAGCGAACATATTTTTGACTTGGCAAGCATCACTAAGGTGGCTTCAACTACCTTGGCAATGATGAAATTGTACGATAAAATGAAGTACAAATTACACGTCCCAATTAAAAAATATTGGGAAGATGCCGAAAAATACCCTTGGGGCGTTTTGAGTATCGAGGATTTTTTAACCCACAGATCCGGTTTACCAGCCTTTTTACCACTCACCGATAAAATAAAGAAAGATAGCACTTTAAAGATTTCAAAGTCATACAAAATACTCATCGATACTGTAAAAAAAGATACTCAATTTTACACCTTGCAGTTAGGAGATTCATGTTTTATTGAAAAACGTTATACCGATAGTGTTTGGAAATGGACCACCCAAACCCAACCAAACAATGTCTATACCTATAAATATAGCGATTTAAACATGATTATTTTGGCGAAGTGGATTGAACATGTCGCCAAAATGCCGATTGATTCTTTTGTGGAAATGCATTTTTACAAACCAATGGGACTCACGAAGCTCACCTACAAACCCATAGAAAAAGGATTGAAGCAGTTTATTTTACCGTCGGGAATTGATTTAATTTGGCCTCGTGGAACCATTCGTGGAATTGTTCATGACCCCAGCGCCTCCTTACTCGGTGGTGTTTCAGGCAATGCAGGTTTGTTTGGAAATAGCCGTGATTTGGCAAAAATCATGCAAATGCTCCTCGATGAAGGTGAATTCCAAGATAAACAATACATTTCGGCATCAACAATCAAACTTTTTACCCGTACCCACTACAATAAATTGTACCCAAGTAATTACAGAGGACTTGGATTTGATAAACCAAACGGTTATCCAAATCACCTTAAAAGCGCCCCTGTAAGCTCAGGACATATTACAGCTTCTAATATTTTCGATGATGCACCCGAATCTATATTCGGACATAGCGGATTTACCGGTACTTGGGCATGGGCCGACCCAGATAAAGATTTGGTTTTTATCTTTTTATCGAACCGCACCTACCCAAATGATGCAAATACTACCCTCATTAAAGAAGGCATTAGAGGAAAGTTACTCAAAATGTATTACGATGATTTAGAATGATTTAACCAATAAAATCCACGATTGTTGCTCCCCCTAAATTCCCGCTACTCATGAGCAGCAATACATTCTTTTCATCGGTTTGAATGGATTGTTTTACTGCAGTTTGCATCAGTGAAACATCTGAAAACACAGTCACGTTCCCCATTCGTTCCTTGATGGTTTCTGCGCTTGGCACAGGCATTCGCTTTAGTTCAAACACATGTGGATCAAACAATACAAAGACTTGATCTGCTTCCGACATGGTTTGGTTGTATTGTACCATAAATTCAGGCATTAAACTACTAAATGTATGCAGTTCAAAAACTGCAATGAAATTTCGTTCTGGAAACTGTTCTCGAACCGCAGACACAGATGCCTGGACTTTGCTTGGGGCGTGTGCAAAATCGCGAATTACAAGCATATTTTCAGTCTCATATACTTTTTCAAGTCTTTTGGCAGTACCCGGAAAATCCGACAAAGATTTCCAAGCCACACTTCTGTCTATCCCAATTTTTACTGCAAGTTCAACAACTCCGGCAGCATTTTCTATGTTGTGTTTCCCAAAAATATTGAGGGTTATTTTTTCATTTTTGAGGGACACCTCCACCCCATTTTCAGAGATGTCATATAAAGGAGCATTGTAGGCTTGCGAGATTCCCTTGTGCTTTTCAGACAGCTTTTGCAAATATTGATCATTCCCGTAATAAAAATATCCCTCCGAAATAGTATCCAAATAAATTTGAAACTGTTCAATATAATTTTCAAAAGTTGGAAAAACATTAATATGATCCCATGCAATTCCCGTAATCATTGAAAATTGTGGTTTGTAGTGCCAAAATTTGGGAGTTCTATCAATTGGAGATGTTAGGTATTCATCGCCCTCTATGACCATTAAAGGTGCGTCAGTGAGTCGTACCATTCGATCGAATCCAGGCAACAATGAACCCACCAAATAATCTGCGTCTATCTGATTCTTTTTCAGAATGTGCATGAGCATTGCCGTTGAGGTTGTTTTACCATGGCTACCTGCTATCACGATCCTTTGTTTGTTTTGAGCGTGATGGTAAATAAATTCGGGGAAAGAAAATATTTTCAAACCCAATTCTTGGGCTTTTAACAATTCTGGATTATCTGATTTGGCATGCATGCCAAGAATGATTGCGTCAATATTTTTGGCAATTTTTTCAGGATACCAACCAAAAGATTCAGGTAAAATTCCAGCTGCCGCGAGACGACTTTTTGCAGGGTCAAAAATCTCGTCATCACTGCCTGTAACTTCATTTCCAAGCGCCTTCAATTCCAATGCTAAGTTGTGCATAACCGCACCTCCAATGGCTACAAAATGGTATCGACTCATGCCACGAATCTAAAAAGGATTTTGCAGAATTAAACAATTGGCTAGAAAAATTGTATTTTTGCAGTAAATTGTATTAGAACAATGAAAATTTTAGTTTGTATCAGTGTTGTACCAGATACCACAACCAAGATTACGTTTACAGATAACGACACCCAATTCAACAAAAATGGGGTTCAGTATATTGTAAACCCGTACGACGAATTAGCCGTTACAAGAGCACTAGAAATTGCGGAAGCAAACAACGGAACTGTTACCATTGTTCACGTTGGTGAAGCCGACAGCGAACCATCAATCAGAAAAGCTTTGAGTATGGGTGCCCATGAGGCCATTCGTATCAATGCAATTCCAGTTGATGCTCAATTTGTTGCCGAAGAAATTGCGAAAATTGCAGCTGGTTACGATTTAATATTAACAGGCAGAGAAAGTATAGACTACAATGGTGGGGCTGTATGCGGACTGTTGGGTGCAATGCTAAACATTCCTTCAATTAATGTTGTGACGAGGATTGATTATGATGGTGCAGCGTTTACCTTTGATCGCGATATCGACGGCGGACGTGAAACCGTTACCTGTTCAGGACCATTGGTTGCAAGTGCTCAAAAAGACCTTTGCGAACCACGAATTCCAAACATGCGTGGCATCATGGCAGCAAGAACCAAACCATTACAAATCATTGAAGCTTCGGTATCAAACCAAGCTGTGAATTACCAATCATATTCATTACCAGCAGCCAAAAGTGGAGTGAAATTAATCGACCCTTCGAATGCAGCTGAGTTAATCAACATTCTTAAAAACGAAGTTAAAGTTATCTAATTATGAGTATTGTAGTTTTTGCGGAATCTTCCGATAATCAATTTAAAAAATCAACCTTCGAAGCAGTTTCTTATGCAAGAGAAATTGGTCAAAAATTAGGCAAAGATGTTGTTGCTGTCAATATTTCTAGCATCTCTGACTCGGCAATTCTAGGTCAGTACGGTGCAGCAAAGGTATTGAATTGCAACAACACCGACGGATTTACCTCCGATGCTAGTTCTCAGCTATTCGCAGATATCTGCAAACAAGTTGGTGCCAGTGTGGTGGTGATTTCAAATACTTATGTTGGAAAATCTTTGGCCCCAAGAATTGCTGTCTCATTGAACGCATCTTTGGCATCCAACGTCATTTCTGTTCCCGACACAAGCAATGGATTTTCAGTGAAAAGAGGTGTTTTCTCGGGTAAAGCTTTCGCCATGGTGAATTTAAACCGTGATGTAAAAGTTTTAGCCATCACTCCTAACTCCTTTGATATCAATACTAACAGCAGTGATTGTCCTACTGAAAATATCACCGCAAGTTCAAGTCCCTCAAAAATTTCTATCATCGCTGTGAACAAGGTAACGGGTAAAATTCCGTTAACAGAAGCAGAATTAGTTGTGAGTGGCGGAAGAGGAATGAAAGGGCCTGAACATTGGGGAATGATCGAGGAAATGGCGTCACTTTTAGGTGCCGCAACTGCTTGTTCTAAGCCAGTGAGCGACATGGGATGGAGACCACACAGCGAACACGTGGGTCAAACCGGAATTACCATCAAACCAAATTTATACATAGCCATTGGTATTTCTGGAGCTATCCAACATTTAGCGGGTGTAAGCTCTAGTAAAACCATTGTTGCCATTAACAAAGATCCTGAAGCGCCATTCTTTAAGAGCGCTGATTATGGAATTGTTGGCGATGCTTTCGAAGTACTTCCGCAATTGATTTCTGCCTTAAAAAATTAATTCAATGTCGAGAAAGGTTGAAGTTTTTATCAAGAATATTTTACCGGCCCATTCACATGGCGCCTATACCTTGGTATTACATAGCCCTTCATCGAAAATTCAACTCCCGGTATTGATTGGTGCTTTCGAAGCCCAATCAATAGCGATGGAGATGGAAAATATGAAATCCAATCGCCCTCTCACCCACGATTTATTTGCAACTACTTTAAAAAATTTCAATATTAAAGTTGATGAAATTTGCATTGAGCGGTTGGAAGAAGGAATTTATTATTCCAATATTTACTTTTCAATGGATGGACTGACGATGCAAATCGATTCGCGCACATCCGATGCAATTGCGTTAGCCATGAAGTTTAAATGTCCCATTTTCGTCACCCAGCATATATTGGACGAAGCTGGATTTGAAGATGATGAAAAAGATGCTGTTGAAGACATTGATACTCCAGGCAGAACAGGCGAAGACGATGCAAAACAGGAATTTAAGGAGGTAAAAAATCCATTGTCCGAGTTTACGCTTACCCAGTTAAAACAGATGCTTGATGAAGCCATTGCTGTTGAAGACTACAGCAAGGCGGCAAGATTGAGAGACGAAATTGCCAAACGCAAATAATCCAATGCCTTTATTTTTGTTCAACGGCGTAGAAGTTGCCGAAAACGCGCCTGCTATTGATTTAAATTCAAGAATTTACCGCTATGGAGATGGATTTTTCGAATCCATGAAATTGAGCAATGGTCGACTCCAACATGGGTATTATCATCAGGAGCGGATCAACAAATCGTTGCTGTTATTGCAAATGTTTGAGCCAGAATGTTTTGCAAAAATCGCGTTGGAAGATGTTATAGAGCAATTTTGCAAGTCAAAGAACATTGAGAATGCCAGAATACGCGCTTCATTTTTGAGGGACGCAGATGGTTTTTACCAGCCAAAAAACGAGTACACACAGAGCATCATCGAAATTACACCAATAGATTACGCTGGATATCCACTAAATGTTGAGGGATATAAACTTGGAAATTTTAAAGAGCTGAGTAAAAATGGCAATTTCACGAGCACACTAAAGACCACCTCTGCCCTAATTTACGTTTTAGCGGGCATTTATGCTAAGAAAAACGATTTCGACGACTGTGTTATCTACAACGATACCGGAAACGTTTGTGAGGGCATTTCTTCGAATATTTTCATGGTTTCAAGAGAATTCATCACCACTCCCCCTGTGAGCGAATATTGCGTAGATGGTGTAATGAGAAAAGTGGTGATTCAAATTGCTGAATCATACGGGTATCAGGTAAGAGAATTCCCCATCACGGAAATCGATTTAAGCGCAGCAGACGAAATCTTCCTTACGAGTGCCACCCGCGGCATTCAATGGGTAGGCAACTACATGGGCAAACCCCTAAAAAACACCATCAGCAAAGTGTTGAGTGAGAAGCTTTAATAAAGCAAAAATCCGCTCCCCCCTTTTATTTGAAATACATTATAATGTGAATTATAATCCTTATTATACCCATTATTGTCACTTACATTCCAAGTTGTATTTAAACCAAATACTTGAAATCCAAGATTGAAATGTATACCTAGTTTTTTATAAATTCTATGCTCATATTGAATCTTGGATTCAAAAACAATCGAACTCAAATGTTTTCCCCTCATGTAAATATTTTGTCCAGAATTCAAATAAATTGACATATTGAAATCATTCACACTCGTGCTTTTCAATCCAATAATTAAATTGGTTTTATGTTTCTTGCTGGCATCTTCAATTCCATAATTTGCTTCAATACCAAGGTTAACAGATGTCATTACGTTGTCAATGTAATAGTTATAAATTTGAGTACTTCCAAAGGTGCTTCTAATTTGTTGATAATAATCATATTGGTTAACATTATTACCTTGTATTCCTACAATAAAATTAACACCGTAAAAATTCCGTTGTGATTGATATTTTTTTAAACCAATACCCCAATCAATAAAAGTACCTGTATTGTTGAGTAGAAAGTAATCATCTTTTAATTTTGAATCTCCAATATTCACAATTGATCCGGAATTAAAATAGAGATTTAGGGATAAATTTTCATTAATATTTGAATTATTATCTTGGATTTCAACTTGGTTACCTATAATACTCCCCAGTTGTTGGACCAAAGTTTAGTGGTGCTAAGTTAATATTTTGTTTTGAATTATGCAGCATTTTGGTTCAAAGATATTGAATATGCTTCATTGGGTTTCATTCCAATTGTCTGGT